>Ga0208645_1000104_pt1 | contig 133078 bp, 123 predicted proteins | sample VirMetDEL_Sep_01_FD_184519 | JGI IMG/M metagenome (GOLD analysis project Ga0208645, IMG submission 184519) | Aqueous microbial communities from the Delaware River and Bay under freshwater to marine salinity gradient to study organic matter... | ecosystem: Environmental > Aquatic > Marine >...
CTCCTTGCGGGTTTGCTTGCGCTTGCCAGCGTACTCGGCGTCGGCGAAGGTCATCTGCTTCATCGGGAAACTCGGTGGGTGGGGTCGCGGTATTTTGCCAAATCAGAAAGTCTTTTTCAGAGTTTCCTTAATCGATCTGTCTTCTAATCCCCCGCATCTTTCATGAAGGGTTCAGCATGCACGTACTGGTCTGTGAAGACGACGAACTGATCGCCAGCGGCATCGTGGCCGGCCTCGGTGCCCAGGGCTTTACCGTCGAGCGCGTGGCCACCGCCGCCGCCGCGCGGGCGATGCTCAAGGCTGCCGAATTCGACATCATGGTGCTCGACCTCGGGCTGCCCGACGAAGACGGCCTCAAGTTGCTGCAACAACAGCGCAGCCAGGGCCTGGAAATTCCGGTGCTGATCCTCACCGCGCGGGATTCGGTGACCAACCGCGTCGACGGCCTGCAAGCCGGCGCCGATGATTACCTGCTCAAGCCCTTCGACCTGCGCGAACTCGCCGCGCGCCTGCAAACCTTGCTGCGGCGGGTGGCCGGGCGCAGCGTCAACCTGATCGAACATGGCCGCCTCAGTTACGACCCGAGCAGCCGCGAAACCCTGCTGGCCGGGCAGCCCGTGGACCTTTCCCGCCGTGAACAAGCGCTGTTGCAGGCGCTGCTGCACAACAAGGGCCGCGTGCTCTCCAGCGAACAGCTCAAAGACAGCGTCTACGGCTTCAACGACGAACTGGAAAGCAACGCCCTCAACGTGCATATCCACCATCTGCGGCGCAAATTGGGCAACGGCATCGTCGAAACGGTGCGTGGCCTGGGCTACCGCCTGGGGCCGGCGGATGGTGGAGAGAGCGCTTCGTGATGAGCCTGCGCCTGCGCCTGACCTTCAAGCTCGGCGCCGCTTTTGTGTTGATCTGGGCGCTGGCGGCGGCCTGGATGCTCAACGATCTGCGCAACCAGATGATGTTCTCCCTCGACCAGCGCCTGGTCGCGTCGGCGCGTATGGTCGCCGGTTTGATGGAGCAGATGCCGGGCCTGGCGAGCAGCGCCGAGGGCAAGCACTTCAGCGCCGAGCAACTGAACGTGCCGGGCGGCATGGCCTGTCAGGTCAGTTCCTTGCGCGGCGAAGTGTTGGCGCGCAGCCACACCACGCCGGACCAGGGGCTGGAATCCCATCGCAGCGGTTTTCGCGACCAGATCATCGACGGCGCGGCGTGGCGCAGCTTCACCCTGGCCCGTGGCGATCTGTTCATTACCACCGCCGACCGCCAGGTGGAGCGCGAGGCGTTGAACCTGTCGATCCTGCTGGCGGCCTCGGTGCCGGTCGGTGTGGCGTTGTTGGGCTGCCTGTGCCTGCTGTGGCTGGGGATCGGTCAAAGCCTGCAGCCGCTCAATCGCATGCGCGATGCATTGATGCGGCGCAGCGCCGATTCCCTCGAACCGTTGCAGATCCACCCGCTGCCCAGCGAGCTGAAACCGCTGCTCGACACCCAGAACCAACTGTTGCAGCGCATCGCCAAGACCATCGAGCGCGAACGTCGCCTCACCGGCGACGCCGCCCACGAACTGCGCAGCCCGCTGACTGCGATCAAGACCCACCTGCAAGTGGCGCGCATGACCGACGGCGCGGCCCGCGACCAGTCCCTGGCCCATGCCGAGGAGGGCGCCGACCGCCTGCACCGCACCCTCGAGCAATTGCTGTTGCTGGCACGGGTGGAGGGCAGCCTGTCGTTCGACGACGGCGTGCAGTCGAGTGCCGAGCAAGTTGCACGGCTGGCGATCCAGGATGCCAACGCCGGCGATAACCAGCGCATCGACCTGATCCTGCCGGACGACCTCAGCGATACCCCGCTGGAAATGCCGGTGGGCCTGGCCGTCGCGGCCCTGCGCAACCTGCTGGACAACGCCCTGCGCCACACCCCGGCCGATACCCGGGTGGAGCTGAGTGTGTTGATGGCCGGCGATCAGGTGGTGTTCCGCGTGCGCGACCACGGCAAACAGATCGCCAGCGAAGACCTGCAATACCTGACCCAGCGCTTCTGGCGCAACGGCAACAGCGAGGGCTGCGGCCTGGGCCTGGCGATTGTGCAGGCGATCGTCCAGCGCTGCTCCTGCTCGTTGACGTTCGACAGCCAGCCGGATGGCCTGCGGGTCGATCTGGGCATGCCGCTGCGGCGCTGACCCGCGTTCTTTCGTGTGCCAAATAGTTACCGCCCGCCTGACGTTCAACCCTTCAGGATGGCGGTCATTGTTTTGCGCTTGAACGGGCCGAATGACTCGGCCTGTACCGAAAAGGACGCTTCTTATGTTGGTCATCGATACCAGTTTTCCCGCCAAGGACTTCAACGCACGCAACGGCGAGCCCGTGGCGCAAGTGGTCCTGCATTACACCGCCGCGCCCTTTATGTCATCCCTGCACACCCTGACGCGACACGGCGTCAGCGCGCACTATCTGCTGCCTGATCCGGCCGAGCCCGGCTACCGCGCCGCCGGTTACGACGAGTTGCGCGTGTTCCGCTTGGTGGATGAGAGCCAGCGCGCCTGGCATGCCGGGGCGAGCCACTGGGGCGGACGGGACAACCTCAACAGCCGCGCGATCGGCATCGAGGTCGTCAACCTGGCGCGGGATGAGGGCGGGGTGTTTACCTTTCCTGCGTACCCTCGGGAGCAGGTGGAGGTATTGATTGAATTGCTGCGCGACATTCTCGCGCGTTACCCGCACATCGGCCCGAGCGACATCCTCGGGCATTCGGATGTGGCGTACTGGCGCAAGAGCGATCCGGGGCCGCGCTTGCCTTGGCGCGGCCTGTTCGAGGCGGGCGTAGGGGCCTGGTTCGATGAAGCAACGCGGGCGATGTATCAGCGCCGCTTTTGTGTCGGGTTACCGCCCGAGGTGGAAGTGGAGCGGGCGTTTCAGCGCTACGGGTATAAACCGGCGCAGAATCGCCAGGCGTTCGAACTGCGGACCCGCGCGTTTCAAATGCACTTTCGGCCCAGGGATTACGGCGGGGCCCTGGATGCTGAGACGTGTGCGATTTTGTATGCGCTGAATGACAAGTATCGGGGCCTTTGACAGCGAGCGCGGCTCAATTGGCGGCGCTTGATCCGTCCGTTAACCGCCACAACACCTAAATCCATTCGACGCTGGTGCGTTTCCACAACAGGCAATCCGCGCGCAGGCCCTTGGGCCAGACGCCAACGGATCGGCAGTTTGGTCACCATCACCCGCGTATCGAGGGATCCAGAGATGTCAGTCGCTACCAGCCAAATCGCAGACGCTCGGGTGCAGGTCAGCCCGGCACCCGTGGAAACGCTCTACCAGTTCGACGAAAGCCCGCTGCTGGCACGCCAGCGCCAGCAGGAGTCCAACGCCCGCAGCTACCCGCGGCGCATCCCTTTGGCACTCAAGCGCGCCAAGGGCATCTACGTGGAAGACGTGGAAGGCCGCCGTTTCATCGACTGCCTGGCCGGCGCGGGTACCTTGGCGTTGGGGCATAACCACCCGGTGGTGATCGCCGCCATCCAGCAGGTGTTGAGCGACGAACTGCCGTTGCACACCCTCGACCTGACCACCCCGGTCAAGGACCAATTCGTGCAAGACCTGTTCGGCCTGTTGCCGGCCGCGTTGGCGCAGGAGGCGAAAATCCAGTTCTGCGGCCCCACCGGCACTGACGCGGTGGAGGCCGCGTTGAAGCTGGTACGCACCGCCACGGGGCGTAGCACGGTGCTGTCGTTCCAGGGCGGTTATCACGGCATGAGCCAGGGCGCGCTGAGCTTGATGGGCAGCCTGGGGCCGAAGAAACCCTTGGGCGCCTTGCTCGGCAATGGCGTGCAATTCCTGCCGTTCCCCTACGATTACCGCTGCCCGTTCGGCCTGGGCGGCGCGCAAGGCGTGCGGGTCAACCTGCATTATCTGGAAAACCTGCTCAACGACCCGGAAGCCGGGGTGCTGTTGCCGGCGGCGGTGATTGTCGAAGTGGTGCAGGGCGAGGGTGGCGTGATCCCGGCGGACCTCGACTGGCTGCGCGGCCTGCGGCGGATCACCGAGCAGGCGGGTGTGGCGTTGATCGTCGATGAAATCCAGAGCGGTTTCGCGCGCACCGGCAAGATGTTCGCCTTCGAACACGCGGGCATCATTCCGGATGTGGTGGTGATGTCCAAGGCCATCGGCGGCAGCCTGCCGTTGGCGGTGGTGGTGTACCGCGACTGGCTCGACACCTGGTTGCCGGGCGCCCATGCCGGCACCTTCCGTGGCAATCAGATGGCGATGGCGGCAGGGTCGGCGGTGATGCGCTACCTCAAGGAGCACGACCTGGCCGGCCATGCGGCGGCGATGGGCGAGCGCCTGGCGGAGCAGTTGCGCATCCTGCAGCGCGACTTTGCGCAATTGGGCGATATTCGCGGGCGCGGGTTGATGCTCGGCGTGGAACTGGTGGACCCGAACGGCGCGCCGGATATCCAGGGCCACCCGCCGGTCCACCGCCAACTGGCGCCGCTGGTGCAGCGTGAATGCCTCAAGCGCGGCCTGATTCTGGAACTGGGCGGCCGCCATGGCAGCGTGGTGCGCTTCCTGCCGCCGTTGGTGATCAGTGCCGCCCAGATCGATCAGGTCGCCGAGATCTTCGGGCGTGCCCTGGCTGCGGCGGTCGCCAGCCTCTAATTTTTTACCCGCCTGGTACGTTCCTACAGATATCAGCGCTGCGCGTGGTGCGCAGCCGGCCTTTGAGCGATGGAGAACAGCAATGACCTCAGTATTCGACCGCGACGACATCCTGTTTCAGGTAGTGGTCAACCATGAAGAACAGTATTCGATCTGGCCCGACTACAAGGCCGTGCCGGAAGGCTGGCGCACCGTGGGCAAGAGCGGCATGAAGAAGGAGTGCCTGGCCTACATTGAAGAGGTCTGGACCGACATGCGTCCGTTGAGCCTGCGCCAGAAAATGGACGGCACCGCGCTGGCTTGAGCCCGCGACACTGACATCAGCGAAGATCCAATGTGGGGGCTCGACCGCTTGCTCCCACATTGACCCTCAGGACTCAGGCGTTCTTGTCTTTCTCCAGCCCGCCCGACGCGCCGGTCACCACTTGCACACTCAGGCGCGGCGTGGCCAGGTCCAGCCCAGCCTCGTCCAGATGACGTTTCAGCGACAGGTTGAACGCCCGCGACACTTCCCATTGCTTGATCGGCGCGGTCTTGAAGCGCGCCCGCAGAATCGCGCTGCCCGACTCGAAACTTTCCACGCCCTGAATCTCCAGCGGTGACCAGATATTGCGGCGTTGCAGCGGGTCGTTGCGCATTTTCTGGCCGACGTCGCGCATCAACTTGATCGCATCGTCGATTTCCATGTTGTAGGGGATCGCTACCCGGAAGATCGCGTAGCCGAACTCACGGGAGTAGTTCTTGATGCTCTTGATCTCGCTGAACGGGATGGTATGCACGATGCCGTCGATGTCGCGCAGGCGCACGGTACGGATGGTCAGGCCCTCGACCGTGCCGAGGTGGCCGCCGACGTCGACGTAGTCGTCGATGGCCAGGGAGTCTTCGATGATGATGAACAGGCCGGTGATCAAGTCCGCCACCAGCGACTGCGCGCCAAAACCGATGGCCAGGCCGATCACACCGGCACCGGCCAGCAGCGGCGTGACGTTCATGCCCATGTTGGCCAGGGCGACGATGGCGGCAATGATGAAGATGGTCACGAACAGCACGTTGCGGATCAGCGGCATCATGGTCTGCGCACGGGCGTTGGCCAGGCCTTTGCGCGAACGGGTGAGGGCGTGATGGATCGCGGTGTCGCTGAGAATCCAGATCAGCCAGGCAAACAGCAGCGTGCCGCCGAGGCCGAACAGCTTGACGCTGATTTCATGGCCGTCGCCTTCGGTGAAGCGGATCAACGACAGGCCCCAGACCCGCAGCCCCAGCTCGATAAACGTCAGCCACACCAGCAGGTGGGCGAGGGTGTAGACGAAACTCTTCAAGCGCTCGGAGTACAGCGCATGGCGCTTGTGCCCGCGTTGCGGCTTGAGGGCATGGCGGCGTACCAGGCCGTTGATCACCATGCACAGCACCAGCAACACCGTGCAGAGCAGCGACTGGCGCAAGGCGGTGCTGGTGTCGCCGGCGGAGACGAAGGTGGCGAACAGTGAAATGCCGACCAACAGCAGGGCCGGGATGTACCAGAAGGTGCCGATGATTTCGATCGTGTCGCTGAGGGCGCGACGGGTCAGGCGGCGGGACAGCGGCTGGTTGCGGATCAGGTGCGCAATCGGCCGGCGGAAGCGCAGGATGAACACACCGGTGGACAACGCGGCCATCACATTGGCGACGGTTGCCGCCGTGTGCGCCAGGTGCTGGCCAAGCGCAGCGACCAGCCTGGGGTCGCCCAGGGCTTCGCCAAAGGCGGCGAAACTGCCGATCCACCACAACGGCCGGAACGCCTGGCGCCGCAGGATATACAACGCGTGACGGCGATGGGGGCCGTCCAGCACGGAGAATGCGATCACGCAGATCGCCGAGAAACAGGTGCCGACCACCAGCGCATACGCCAGCACCATCGCCAGGGATTTGCCCAGGGACGAGGGCAACGCGTAACTCAGGTACACGGTGATCACCAGCGCGATCAGCCACGGCCCCAGTTTGCGCAGGGCGAAGCGCAGCATGTCCCAGGTGCGCGGGTGTTGCGGCAGTTCTTCGGTCAGGCCGAAGCGCTCGCGCACCCGGTGGCTGAGCCAGATCAGCGCGGCGGCCAGCAGGCTCCACACGGCGAGGATCAGGGCAAAACCGAAGATGATCGGCAGCCATTCGTTGGCCGGCAGCATCAAGGCCTCGAGTTCATCCGTGGCCATGTCCACTTCGTCGGACCAGCGTCCCAGCGGGCTGTCGGCGCCGGAAAACTGCTGCTCAAGGCCGGACAGCGTGCTGCCGATCAGCCCGAGCACGCCTTGTTCGGCGGCCGGCTGGGCCTTTTGCGTGGTCTGGCGCAGCTTTTTCAGGTCGTTGAGCAACTGGGTGCGTTGCTGGTCGTTTTCCAGGGTCTTGATCACCTCGTCCAGCGACTGACCCAGCGGCAGCTCGGCCTGGGGTTGCGGCTTGCTGGTGCCACCCAGCAGCCCGGGCAAACCCACGGCCTGGGCCGGGGCGAGCGGGAGCAGGGTGAGCAGGGCGATCAGCAAACAGCAGGGCAGGGCAAGCAGACGGGAAAGCACGAGGCGGTCAACCTTGAAAACGACGAATTGACCGAGTGTACGAGGCCCCTATGCCCAATGCGAGTGCATTTGTTATTCAGCGAGTTTAGCGAGGATCTTGTAAACCACGGTGCCCAGAATCAACAGCATGCCGATCCACATGCCGAACACGCCGAGGGGCTTGTCACGAAAGTTGAAGCCGACCGCGAGCATGATCATGCCGATCAGGATAGGGATGAGCATGGCGTGGAAGGAGGACATGGTGATCATGAGGCGATGGCCTTCTCAGAGTGGGAATACTGACAAGTCTAGGTGGGATTGCGGGAAATGCAGGTGATATAGATCAGGTCCACGCGAAGCCAAATGTGGGAGGGGGCTTGCTCCCACATGTTTAACTGCATCCGGCCTTTGGATCAGGGCAGATCGCGGCTTGCGTAGAACGCGCCGAGCACTTTCACCAGATGTGCCAGGTCATGGCTGCCGCACAGTTCGCGAATGGAGTGCATGGCGAACGTCGGCAAACCGATGTCGACGGTCCGCACGCCCAGGTGGCTGGCAGTGATCGGGCCGATGGTCGAGCCACAGCCCATGTCGCTGCGCACCACAAAGCTCTGCACCGGGACTTCCTCGGCCATGCACAGGTGGCGGAAGAAACCGGCGGTTTCGCTGTTGGTGGCGTAGCGCTGGTTGCTGTTGACCTTGATCACCGGGCCGGCATTGAGTTTCGGGCCGTGGTTGGCGTCATGCTTGTCGGCATAGTTCGGGTGGACGCCGTGGGCATTGTCGGCCGATACCAGCAGCGATTTCTGAATGGTGCGGACAAATTCATCACCTTCGGGCAGCAGGCGGCGCAGGGTCTGCTCGAGCATTGGGCCATCGGCACCGCAGGCCGAGCAGGAGCCGACTTCTTCGTGGTCGTTGCACACCAGCACGCAGGTTTCATCGGTCTCGCTGGTGAGCAAGGCTTGCAGGCCGGCGTAGCACGACAGCAGGTTGTCCAGGCGGGCGCCGGCGATGAAGTCGCCATTGAGGCCGATCACGGCGGCGCTTTGGGTGTCGTAGAAGCTCAGCTCGTAATCGAGCACCACATCGGCGTTCAGCCCGTGCTCGCGAGCCAACTGCTCGGTGAGCACGGCGCGGAAGTCCACGCGCTCGTCGCCGGCGAACTGCGCGAGGATCGGCGGCAGTTCGGTCTGGGCATTGATCGCCCAGCCCTGGTTGGCTTCACGGTTCAGGTGGATCGCCAGGTTGGGGATGATGGCAATCGGCAGCTTGAAGTCGATCAGCTGGCTTTCGACCTTGCCGTCGCGGCGGAAGGTCACGCGGCCGGCCAGGGACAGGTCGCGGTCGAACCACGGCGCCAGTAATGCGCCGCCGTAGACTTCGACGCCCAGTTGCCAGAAACCCTGGCGTTGCAGCTCGGGTTGCGGCTTGACCCGCAGGCACGGGCTGTCGGTGTGGGCGCCGACCAAGCGGATACCGCCCTGCAGCGGCGAGTGGCGGCCGAGCTTGAAGGCGATGATCGAGGAGTCGTTGCGGGTCACGTAATAGCGCCCGTTGGCTTCGGTGGTCCAGGTGTCGCGCTCGTCGAGACGCTGGTAACCGGCCGCTTCGAGGCGTTGGGCCAGGGCCGCAGTGGCATGAAAAGGAGTAGGGGAGGCCTTGAGGAAGTCGATCAGGCCTTGATTCAACGCTTCGCGCATAAATAGCTCCAGACAGCAATGCGCGGAGTTTACCGTTCGATGGCGAGAAGTGCACAGCACAAATGTGGGAGGGGGCTTGCCCCCGATGGCGGAGTGTCAGTCACTGCATTTGTTCACTGACCCACTGCAATCCCCTTCCACATTTGACGGTGTTTACAGCTTTAGAAGGGCGCCGGGCACTCGAAGCGCAGCCGCTCGCCGCTTTGCGGGTGGGTGAAGCTCAGCATGCTCGCGTGCAGGCACAGGCGCGGCCAGGCGGCCAGGGCTTGTTCATGGGCGTACAAGCCGTCGCCGAGCAGCGGGTGGCCGATGGAAAGCATGTGTACCCGCAACTGGTGCGAGCGCCCGGTGATCGGCGTCAGCTCGACGCGGCACCAGTCACCGCAACGTTCCAGCACCTTCCAGAAGGTCAGCGCATGCTTGCCGAACTCGTGGTCGACCACATGGCGTGGCTTGGTCGGCGGATCGTAGCGCAGGGGCAGGTCGATGCTGCCGCTGTCCAGTTCCGGTTGACCCCAAGCCAGGGCGGTGTAGGCCTTTTCGGTTTCGCGGTCATGAAACTGGCGGGACAGTTCGCGGTGGGTGTCGGCGTCCCGCGCGAGCAGGATGATCCCGGAAGTTTCCCAATCCAGGCGATGGACGATTCGGGCCTCTGGGTAGCCGTTTTCCTGCAGACGGGTGATCAGGCAGTCCTTGTTGTCGTCGGCGCGGCCGGGCACCGAGAGCAGCAGAGTCGGCTTGTTCACCACCAGGACGGCGGCATCCTGGTAGAGGATATGGATGTTGGACAACGGCATTAAACAGCCTCGTAACAAACGCCAACGGCGGCTCGATCACCCGGCTCCCGCAAAGGGATCAAGGTGACGGAGCCGCCGTGGCGACCGCCCTTTCGATCAACGATCGGGCAGGGTGATATTGAGTTCCAGAATCGAGCAGCTGCCGTCGTTTTCCAGGGCGACATGTACGTCGTCGTTACCGATATTGACGTACTTGCGGATCACTTCGACCAGTTCCTTCTGCAAGGCTGGCAGGTAGTCCGGGGTGCTGCGTTGGCCGCGTTCGTGCGCCACGATGATCTGTAGACGCTCTTTCGCTACCGACGCGGTACTTGGCTTTTTGTTGGCGCGAAAGAAGTCGAGAAATTTCATTGTTTAGTTGCCTCCAAAGATACGCTCGAAGAATCCCTTCTTCTTGACATCGAGGAAGCGGTGTTCCACGGTCTTGCCCAGTAAGCGATCAACCGCGTCGCTGTACGCCTGGCCGGCGTCGCTCTGGTCGTCCAGAATCACCGGGACGCCCTGGTTGGAGGCCTTCAGCACCGCCTGGGACTCGGGAATGACACCCAGCAGGGTCACTGCGAGGATCTCTTTGACGTCTTCAACGCCGAGCATCTCGCCATTGCTGACGCGCTCAGGGTTGTAGCGGGTGAGCAGCAGGTGCTCCTTGATCGGGTCTTCGCCTTTTTCGGCGCGCTGGGACTTGCTGGCCAGCAGGCCGAGCATGCGGTCCGAGTCACGTACCGAGGAGACTTCCGGGTTGGTCACCACGATGGCTTCGTCGGCGAAGTACATCGCCAGGTGAGCACCGGTTTCGATACCGGCCGGGGAGTCGCACACCACGTATTCGAAGGTTTCCTTCAGTTCAGCGAGGACTTTGCCTACGCCTTCCTTGGTGAGCGCATCTTTGTCGCGGGTCTGGCTGGCGGCCAGTACGTACAGGTTCTCAAGGCGCTTGTCCTTGATCAGGGCCTGTTGCAGGTTGGCTTCACCGTTGACCACGTTGACGAAGTCGTACACCACGCGGCGTTCGCAGCCCATGATCAGGTCGAGGTTACGCAAACCGACGTCGAAGTCGACGATGACTGTCTTGTGGCCGCGCAGAGCGAGGCCGGTACCGATAGCGGCGCTGGTGGTGGTCTTACCCACACCACCCTTGCCGGATGTAACCACGAGAATCTTGGCCAAGGTGTTTCACCCCTAAGGAAAAAGGACTTTTCAGCCCCCGAAAAACATCTCTTGGAACTCGCTGCAGGCGGACAGCCTTTGTAGGGAAAAGAGGTGGTTTCCGCGTGGAAACGCCAACTTCAAACTAGTCCTACGCAAGTCTTGCCGGTTTCGCTGTGCTATCAGAGTCTAGAGATGCTTGGAAAATGCGGCAGTATCCGTTAAAGACGGATGATGTTCAACACATCGCCCGACAGGCTGACTTGTACCGCGGCGCCCCACAGCGGATCGCGGCGCAAATCTTCGGAAACCTTGTACTGACCCGCGATCGAAACAAGTTCAGCGGTCAACTGCTGGCAAAAAATACGTGCCTTGGTATCACCCTTGATGCCGGCGAGGGCACGTCCGCGCATGGGGCCGTATACATGGATGTTGCCATCGGCCAGAAGTTCCGCGCCCGGACTGACCGACGAGATCACCACCAGGTCGCCGCCCTGGGCGTAAATCTGCTGCCCGCCGCGCACGGGGGAGGTGATGATCTTGGTCGGCTTGACCGTCGGCTCCGGCGGTTTTTCCGGTTTTTTCTTCACTTCACCGGCCAGCGGATCGAGTGGGCGCTCGCGGGCACCGGACGGTGGCAGTACTGGCAGTTCAATAGCGATGGCGGCGGCAATGTCTTCGATACGGCTGGCACGAATCGCCAGGGTGCGCAGGCCATGGGAGCGGCACACGCGCATCAGGCCCGGCAGGTCGATTGCGCCTTGGCCGGCTGGCAGCTTGTCCAGGGCCAGCACCAGCGGCGCGTTGTTGAAAAAGTTCGGTGCCAGGGCGACCTTGGCGGCGAGCTGGCGGTCCAGGGCGTCGAGGTCATTGCGGGCCAATTCCAGCACGGTAATGGCGAGCATGCTGCCTTTCAGCTGGAACACGGGATCTTGGTCTAGCGGTTCGGTTTGGCTCATGGTCGGCAAAAGCGGCTTGTCACGAAAAGTGTCGAGACTTATAACGAGAACAACCACTGGCCGCAAGCCGAGTCGAACCGTTGTAGAATGCGCGGCCCTTGTCTTTACCGGAATCTGTAATGGATCGCCCGCGTTTTCGAGCTGTATTTTTTCACCCGCGATTTTGGCTGCTATGGCTGGGACTCGGCCTGTTGTGGCTGGTCACTCAATTGCCATACCGCGCGCTGCTGACCATTGGTCGCCTGCTGGGCGCGGGCATGTACCGCGTGGCCGGCGAACGTCGCCGCATCGCCGCGCGCAACCTGGAACTGTGCTTCCCGGAAAAGTCCGCGCAAGAGCGTAAACATTTGCTCAAGGAAAACTTCGCCTCCACCGGCATCGCCTTCTTTGAAATGGCCATGAGCTGGTGGTGGTCGCGCCAGCGCCTGGCGCGGCTGGCCCACGTCGAAGGCCTGGAGCACCTCAAGCAGGCTCAGTTGGACGGCAAGGGCGTGATCCTCATGGCCCTGCATTTCACCACCCTGGAAATCGGCGCGGCCCTGCTCGGGCAAAAACACACGATCGACGGCATGTACCGCGAGCACGGCAACCCGCTGTTCGACTTTATCCAGCGCCGTGGCCGCGAGCGCCACAACCTCGACTCCCTGGCCGTGGAGCGTGAAGACGTGCGCGGCATGCTCAAGCTGCTGCGCGCCGGCCGCGCCATCTGGTACGCGCCGGACCAGGACTACGGCGCCAAGCAAAGTATCTTCGTGCCGCTGTTCGGCATCCAGGCCGCCACCGTGACCGCTACCAGCAAGTTCGCCCGCCTGGGCAAGGCACTGGTGGTGCCGTTTACCCAGGAGCGCCTGGCCGACGGCAGCGGTTATCGCCTGGTGATCCACCCGCCGTTGAGTGATTTCCCCGGCGAAACCGATGAGATCGATTGCCTGCGCATCAACCAGTGGGTCGAGACCTCGGTGCGCGAATGCCCCGAGCAATACCTGTGGACCCATCGCCGCTTCAAGAGCCGGCCGCCGGGTGAGCCCAAGTTGTACGAAAAACGCCGTCGGTAAGACCCGCCTTTCTCTACATGGAGTGACGCAATGCGCCCAGCTGAACCGGTTACAGGCTTGATTCTTTCCGGCGGCGGGGCGCGTGCGGCGTATCAGGTGGGGGTACTGGCGGCGATTGCCGAGTTGCTGCCGCCGGGCGCGGCCAATCCGTTTCCGGTGATCGTCGGCACATCGGCCGGCGCGATCAACGCGGTGAGCCTGGCCAGTGGCGCCATGGACTTCAGCGCGGCGATCGAGCGTCTGACGGCGTTCTGGCAGGGCTTCCGCAGCCACCTGGTGCTGCGCAGCGATTGGCCGGGGGTGATTCACCAGGCCGCTCGTTTCTGTTTCCACAGCCTGCTCGGCCTGGGCGCCCAGGTCCCGGTGGCGCTGCTCAACAGCGCGCCGCTACGGGACCTGCTGCACGAGATGCTGCACCTGGATGGCATCGACCAGGCCATCCGCGAAAAACACCTGAAGGCGGTGGCGGTCACGGCCTTCGGTTACGAGTCCGGGCAAGCAGTGACCTTTTACCAGGGCGGCGGCACCATCGATGCCTGGCTGCGCCATCGGCGTATCGGTGTGCCCAGCCGACTCACGGTCGAACACCTGTTGGCCAGTTCGGCGATCCCCTTGCTGTTTGCTCCGGTGAAGCTCGACCAGGAATATTTCGGCGATGGCGCGGTGCGGCAATCGGCCCCCATCAGCCCGGCCTTGCACCTGGGCGCCAGCCGCGTGCTGGTGGTGGGTGTCAGCGGCAACCCGCGCGGCGTCGAGCATGAACACGCCTCGCAGCGCGCCTACACCGGCCAGCAGCCGACCCTGGCGCAGATCGGTGGGCACATGCTCAACAGCACGTTCATTGACAGCCTGGAAAGCGATATCGAGTTGCTGGAGCGCTTGAACCAGTTCAGCCATTTCCAGCCCGCCGACAGCGCGGCCCGGGGCCTGGCGCCGGTGGATGTGCTGGTGATTGCGCCGAGTCAGCCGATCGATGAAATCGCGGCGCGGCATCGGCAGGAATTGCCCGCGGCGTTGCGCCTGTTCCTGCGCGGGCCGGGTGCGACCAAGACCAGCGGGGCGGGGGTGCTCAGTTACTTGCTGTTCGAGGCGGGGTATTGCAGCGAGTTGATCGAGTTGGGGCGCAGTGATGCGCTGGCCAAGCGCGAGGAGATAACCCGGTTTTTGGGGCTGTCCCCTAGCTGAATTTGGGAGCAGGCACGCCAGCTCCCCCATCAGGCCCGCGGTGTGGTCAGAAGTGGTACTTGACCAAAAAGCTCGCCGTATCCTGGTTGGTCTTGAACGCACCGGAATCTTCGATCCCATACTTGTTCTTCCAGTAGTCGTATTCAAAACCGACGTACAGCTGTTTCTCGCCCCAGTTCAACGCCTTGCCCAGGTCATATTTGACTTGTGGGTTGAAGTGCAGGTTGGCGTGATAAGTGCCACGGGCGTTCTTGTCGTTGTCGACCACCCAATCCATATAGCCGTCGATCAGGATGTTGGAGTTGCCCACTGGAAGGGTGTACGACCACACCGGGGTGATCTGCCACACACCGTCGCCCGGGCGATTGCCTTCGGTCTGGCGCTGGTAGAAGTTCAACTGGAAGTAGTCGAAACCAGGGATGTTCAGGTCGAAGCCCGGGCCCAGCAGGTACGATTCGTTATCGCCTTCGCCGAACTCATAAGTGAATGCCAGCAATACATCTTTGATCGGTCCGAAGGACAAGTCCTTGTCGAAAATCTTGCCGAACGATAGACGCGGGCTGAACTCGCCGTAGTAAGTACTGGGGCCGACGTTGCCGTCTTCCTTGCCGTTGTAAAAGATGCGGTCGAGGAAAAAGAAGTTGTCGCCGTACTTCCACGCATCGGCGTGTTCAAACGTGACGGTCTGTTGGATCTGCGGGTTGACGGTGAAGTTTTTGCCCCACAGGTACGTCAGGCTGTTGTTCTGCCACTGCAACAAGTCGCCGGCAACGGCTTGGCCGCCCGCCAGCAGGGTTGCCGCCAGCATCAGGCCTTTGAACATAGGTTTCATTCGGTTGCTCCCGAGTTAAAGTTTTATGGTTTTTCTTCTAAGCAGGCGCTCTGGTGTGGCGCCTTTTGGTTCGCTGAAAAAAATCGTCTGTTCGGTCAGCTTTAATGCTTTTAGCAAGAGCTGCGCCAAGGTGTAAAAAAAGCCAAAAAAATCCCCGTCGGCTGCAGCGGCTGCAGTCGAATTCAGAGGGCTTTTGCGCACTTGGGCCGCCGCCCGCAGGCCGGGATAAGTTGGCCTTGCAGTCAGCTTTTACATTCGCTGTTTTTTTTTCAGTCGATTCGAGCGGGCGCGGAGAATACTGGCTCCAAAGCCTTGGCTCAAGTGCGCTGTTAGAGCGCGCGTGGGGCGAGAATGGGGCACGGCTTGTGGCCGTCCCCAGGTCAAAGGTGTACATGTGGGCGTTCCCTGTTCGTTATTGTTTTTGTTGTGACGAAGGAATCAATGAGTGTGGGCGACGGCGGGTCGTTCAGAACCGCCCACATTGGGATCTGTGTGAGTCAGTCAGTGCGTGCGGGCGCCCTGGTTGATCCAGGTGCCGATCAGATCGCGTTCCTGCTGGGTCATCTGGGTGATGTTGCCCAACGGCATGATCTGGCTCGCCACGGCCTGCGCCTGAATGCGCGCGGCCTGTTGCTGGATCTGCGTCGGCGTGTCGAACATCACCCCCGCCGGTGCGGTGCTGAACAGCGGGCTGGTGGGCTTGGCCGAATGGCACACGGCGCAGCGTGCCTGGATCACCCCATGCACCTTGTCGAAGTCGACCGTCGCCTGGGCCGGCGCGGGTGCCGCAGCGGGGGCGGCCGGTGCGACGGGTTTCTCGCCGCCGCCCAATGCGGTCTCCGGCAACGGCTGGTACTCGATGGCCGCTGGTGCCTTGGCCACTTCGGCGATCGGCTTGGGCCCGGTGACATACGCCAGGCAAATCATCGCCAACGCGCCCACCGGCAAGGTCCAGGCATATTTCTGGCTGTTGTGCCGGGTGTTGAAATAATGCCGCACCAACACCGCCGCCACCGCGATCCCCGCCAGGATCAGCCAGTTGTAGTGGCTGCCGTAGGTGCTCGGGAAGTGGTTGCTGATCATGATGAACAGCACCGGCAAGGTGAAGTAGTTGTTGTGCCGTGAACGCAGCAAGCCCTTGGCCGGCAGGGCCGGGTCCGGCGTGCGCTGCTCCGCGATCGCCGCCACCAGCGCGCGTTGTGCCGGCATGATGATGCGGAACACGTTGCCCACCATGATGGTGCCGATGATCGCCCCCACATGCAGGTACGCGCCCCGGCCGCTGAACACTGTGCTGAAGCCGTATGCCGCCGCGATCAACAGCACGAACAGGATCAAGCCGAGCAGGGCCGGGCGTTTGCCCAGGGCCGAGTCGCAGAGAAAGGAGTAGATGAACCAGCCGGCGAACAGTGAGCCGATGCCCAGCAACACGCCTTCGGTGCCGCTCAGGCTGCTGCCGGGGGCGAGCAGGTACAGCGTCGGGTTGAGGTAGAACACCACGCACAGCAGCGCGACGCCCGACATCCAGGTGAAATAGGCTTCCCATTTGAACCAGTGCAGGTTGTCCGGCATGGTCGGCGGGGCCAGTTTATATTTTTCCAGGTGGTAGATACCGCCACCGTGGATCGCCCACAAGTCACCGGACAGGCCGTCCTTGGGGTTGACGCGGTTGAGGTTGTTTTCCAGCCAGACGAAGTAAAACGACGCGCCGATCCAGGCCACGCCAGTGATCATATGAACCCAGCGCACGCTGAGGTTCAGCCATTCCAACAGATGTGCTTCCACAGTCTTTACCTCTCGCCTGTCACCCTTGTTGTCGGGTGATCCGGCCTTCTCTTATTGGTGGGGGGCGAGGATCAACCGCTCATCCTCTTTGAAAAAATGCTCATCGCAGTTATTGCCGGTGCCACTGCGATCAACCACCAGGAAGTCATCCCGCTTTTCGATCGTCAGCACCGGGTGGTGCCAGACGCCGCGATGGTAATTAATGCCCTGCCTGCCGTTGGTGACGAAGGCGCGGACCAAGCCTGATACAGGTGCATCGCCAAGTGGCGCGACCACGATCAGAAAGGGGTTGCCGAGCAGCGGAATGAAGGCTTGGCTGCCCAGCGGGTGTCGCTCCAGCATGCACACGGTCAGCGGCATTTCCAGCGCGTCGGCGCGGAAGATGCTGATGATGGCGTGGTCTTGCGGCTGGGCGGTTTCCACCGTTGCCAGCTTGTGAAAACGCATGGTCGACCCGTTGTTGATCATGAAGTGCTCGCTGCCGTCGGTTTCGATCACGTCTCCGAAGGGGGCGAAGGCTTCTTTGGTCAGGGGTTCGATCATCAGTGTGCGCATGGCTGGCTTCTTAATCTGTTGGGTTATTGATGGACCGTTGTAGGAGCAAGCTTGCTCGCGAAGGTCGTCAACGATAACGCGTGCATCCTGAATGAACGCGGTGTCCTTGAGTTTTTCGCGAGCAAGCTCGCTCCTACAGGTTCAGCATGACTTGGCGACCTTGCCCAGGACGCGCAGGCGACTCACACCGCCATCCGGGAACACGTTCAGGCGGATGTGGGTGATCGGCCCCAGCGCCTTGATCTGCTCGGCGAAGGTGTGTTCGGCGTGCATTTCCAGCTTCTGCGCCGGCAGCAGTTCGCGCCAGAACAGCGATTGGGTTTCGATCTGGCTGTCGGTGCCGCCTTTCACGAACGCGGCCTGGATCGAGCAGGTGTCCGGGTAGTTGCCCTTGAAGTGCAGGGTGTCGACGATGACTTTCTCGATCTCGCCCGCATGCCCTAGCGCGACGATCACCCAGTCATTGCCTGGCGTGCGACGCCGCGCGGTTTCCCAGCCGTCACCCATGTTGACGCCACGGCCGGGGTTGAGGAGGTTGCCCATGCGGCCGAAGTGTTCGTCGGAACAGGCCAGGGCGCGACCGCCGTTCAACGCCGCCGCCAGGTCGACCTGTTCGTTGTCGCCCACTGCGGACCAGTCACGGAACGGCACACCGTACACGCGCAGACGGGCCACGCCGCCATCCGGGTAGATGTTGAAGCGCAGGTGGCTGAACGCCTGGTCATGGTTGATTGCGTGGTAGTGGTGGCTGTTGCCTTGCAGCTCGACGGCCGACAGCACTTCCACCCACTGGGTGCTGTCATCCGGCTCGCCCGAGGCGAGGAAGCAGGCTTCCAGGGAGGCCGACGGCGGGAAGTTGCCGGTGAAGAATGAAGTGTCGATGTCCACGCCCTTGATCGAACCGGGTGCGCCCAGGCGGATCACCGCGCTGTCGTAGCCTTCGAAGCGCTTGCGGCGCGACTCCCAGCCGTCCATCCACTTGCCGTTGTCATCGAAAACGCCCTCCTTCCACACCGCCGGGGTCGGCTGGAACAGGCGGTTGGCGTCGGCGAACCAGTCATCGGTCACCGAGATGATTTTGGTGCCGAGGCGGGCGTCGGCCAGGTTGACGAACTTCTCGAAAGGTACGGGTTGCGCTTTCATTCTTCTTGTCTGCCTTGGATAGAGTGGCTGGGGATGGTCGTTTAGAGGGTCAGTAAGCGGAACAACGCGATCTTGTTGATCTCGTCCAGCGCGCACTTGAACTCGGTGTCGACCGGGTGGTGGATGCGCGTTTCGAACGCTTTGATGATCTGATGCCGGTTGCTGCCTTTTACCGCCATGATGAAGGGAAACTTGAACTTGGCCTTGTAGGCCTCATTCAGCTCGGTGAAGCGTGAGAACTCTTCGGCCGTGCATTGGTGAATACCGGCGCCGGCTTGTTCATGAGTGCTGGCTTCGGTCAGTTGGCCCTGGACGGCTGCACGGCCTGCCAGGTCCGGGTGAGCGTTGATCAGCGCCAGTTGCGTGGCGTGATCGGCGCTGAGCAGGATATCGCGCATGCGCTGGTGCAGGGTTTCGATCTCGTCGAGCGAAGCGTCCTGCCCCAGGTCGAAGGCCTTTTCGGCCACCCATGGCGAATGTTCGTAGATGTCGGCAAAGGCGCTGATGAATGCATCGCGGCTCAAGGTCGACGGTTTGACGGTCTGGAACCTGGTCATTGCGCCGCACCCTTATAAGGGTGAGTGGCGTGCCAGTGGCGGGCAATGTCGACCCGGCGGGTGAACCACACCTGTTCATGGCCCTTGGCGTATTCGATAAAGCGCTTCAACGCCGCGAGGCGCGCCGGGCGGCCGATCAGGCGGCAGTGCAGGCCGATGGAAAGCATCTTCGGCGCGTCGGCGCCTTCGGCGTAGAGCACGTCGAAAGCGTCTTTGAGGTACTCGAAAAAGTCATCGCCCTTGTTGAAGCCTTGCACCTGGGTGAAGCGCATGTCGTTGGTGTCCAGGGTGTAAGGGATCACCAGGTGCGGCTTGCCGGTGGGGTTGTTGGGTTCCCAGTAGGGCAGGTCGTCGTCGTAGGTGTCGCAGTCGTAGAGGAAGCCGCCTTCCTCCATCACCAGGCGCCGCGTATTCGGACCGGTGCGGCCGGTGTACCAGCCCAGCGGGCGTTCGCCGGTCAGTTCGGTGAGGATGCGGATGGCTTCGAGCATATGCTCGCGCTCCTGGGCCTCGTCCATGTACTGGTAGTCGATCCAGCGGTAGCCGTGGCTGCAGATTTCATGGCCGGCGGCGACCATCGCGCGGATCACGTCCGGGTGGCGCTGGGCGGCCATGGCCACGGCGAAGACGGTCAGCGGGATATCGAATGCTTTAAACAATTTGAGGATGCGCCACACGCCGGCACGGCTGCCGTATTCGTACAGCGACTCCATGCTCATGTTGCGCTCGCCTTGCAGCGGCTGGGCCGAGACCATTTCGGAAAGGAAGGCTTCGGACTCTTGGTCACCGTGCAAGATATTGCGCTCGCCGCCTTCTTCGTAGTTGAGTACAAAAGACAACGCAATGCGTGCCTTGCCCGGCCAGTGGGGGTGAGGAGGGTTACTGCCGTAACCGATCAGGTCGCGTGGGTAGTCAGCGCTCACTGCAGTCTTCCTTCTTGTGCGTGGTAGCGGTGGGTGTGGCGGCCGGGCAGTGAAAAGACTGAGTGGCGTCACAGCGATGAGTGATTGTATACAACTTATTCGCCACTTTGTAAGCCCGGATTTCTGCATTTTTTCCGCAACGCTCCCCTTCAAGGGTGTAGCAAGAAACTTGCCTGACTGGTCAGCTAATGGACAAAAGGTCGTTTAAAAGCAAGGATGACTCATGAATCGGCCGGTCGCGCCAGGCCAGTGGAAGGATCGCAAGGTTTGTGATTTTTATTGTGTACAATTTTTTTGAAAAGTGTCTTAATCGACCCGCACCAGCTTTTTCGCTGCCCTGAAAAAGTGCGGCACTCATTTCTACTGACCTCGGGAGGCGCGTACACGCCATGGGACGTTTGACCACACACGTTTTGGACGCCGCTCACGGCTGTCCCGGCAGCAGCATCACGGTTGAGCTGTACCGCGTCGACGGCGCGCAACTGGAACTGGTCGCCACTGCCGTCACCAACAGCGACGGCCGCTGCGACGCACCGTTGCTGCAAGGCGACGCCTACCGCAGCGGTGTGTACCAACTGCAATTCAGCGCCGGCGACTATTACCGGGCGCGTGGCGTGCAATTGCCGGAGCCGGCGTTCCTCGACGTGGTGGTGCTGCGCTTCGGCATCAGCGCCGAACAGGAGCACTACCATGTGCCGCTGTTGATTTCGCCTTATAGCTATTCCACCTATCGCGGTAGCTGAGCATCATCCCCTCGACGCTCTTCGTTGGTTTTTTTGCCCGCCCACACTGCGGGCTAATGAGATGGTCACCCCCAACACCCTGTGAGGGCTACGCTTTCACGGGGTGTTTTGTTTTCGGAGGCCATCATCATGAGCGAGTCAGCACTGATCGGTACCGATCTCGGCAAACACACTTTCCACCTGCATGGCCAGGATAAGTCGGGCCGCGAGGTCTTTCGCAGAAAATGCTCACACCAAAACTCTGCCTACTTGTAACGGTTCGCGCTTGAAAAATATGCGACTCGCATTCATCGACTTTCTGACACGCTAAGTACATCAGTGCTGCTTTGTGGCAATTGCACCAGGGAGTAGTTTCCAGTGTGATCGCCATGAAATATTTTGCATGACTAAGCTCTCATCTTTGGGAAATGTCCTATTTACTCTCGATTTTTATGTGTGCAGCCTTTGGCGCATCGTTTGAGCGTCTGCCCGCCGACGCAAGAACCTCGACCGGACTGATCCGCGATAATTAATCGAGGGAATATGGACATGACGATGCCCACTCAATGGCAAGAACAGATCGAACATGTCTGCGCCCACATTGGCATAAGCCAGATTGACTTACTGCTCGACCAAGCAGGATGGAGCCACCGTGCTGTGCCTGCCTTGGAGATGCTAACGCCAAAAGTCCCCTGGTTCTCGTTGTTCACCGGCACGTCAGAGCAAAACCTGTTGGATCAGGCCCCTCTGTTGATGCGTCTGGACTTGACGCAGTGGCGACATAAGGCCTGGCTGGAACAGTTGGTGGAGCATGCCACCGATGGCCGCCTGATGGTGGTGATCTCGTCATTGCCCTTCGAAGTTTTGAGTAAAGTCCTGCAAGGGTTTTCGCAATTGGCTTGGGGTGGACAAACCGGTTTGTTACGGTATTACGATTCACGCATCTTTCCCCTGCTGATGTCCTCGATCCTCACCGATCAGCAGCGCGCCGAGTTTCTGCAAGCCGCTGCTTATTGGGGCTGGCTTGATCGGGATAACCAGCCGCAGTGGTTACAAGGCACGAGGCTCACCCATCAAAGCAATATCCAGGTCAGTCCCTTCGTGGAAATGAACGATCAACAATTTGACCTGCTTGGTTGTATCAGCGATGCACAGCAACTGTTAAATGGCAAAAACTTTGATTTCCTGGATGAGAGCCGAGAGCGGCGTTTCGCGCTAATTCACTCACTTGTTGTGCGAGCGGGTCAGGAAAATTATTTCGGCGATTTGACCGAGTATGTGAAACAGAACTTAAGCAGAACCTAGGTGCCTGGATAGCCACTTTGCGCTGGGACAAGAGTGTATTGCATGCACAAGTGATTTGAATGGTTTGCGCGGTCAAGGTAATCAGCAAGGAAGTTGCTAGCGATGCAGTCGATAATAAAAAAAACAACACAAAAAGTCGCGTTTTACTTGTTGGGATTCGCGTTATCTGGGTGTTCTTCAGCGAACAATGAAATGGCAGGGGGAAACCTGCAAGCCATCAACCATACCATGCATGGTATTAACTGGATGTCGGTCAATGGTTACCGAGCGGACGGTGGTGGTGGAAGCTCGTGTTGCATCATCATGCCCGTCAAATGGCGTCCTGGCTTAAAGGCCCAGATTGAATGGGAGGTCGATCCTGAGCCGTCTGCAAAAATGCCCTCTGTAACATCAGATGAGTTCAGAGAGGTTTATGCCAAACATGCAGCCAACTATCAGCGCCACAGCACCACCGTGGATATTCCAGAGTGGCCTGGAACGGAGCGATGCGGCCTGAAGGTACACTTTTTGGTTTGTAACCAGCTCAAGGTTACGAGCTCATGTTGGGCATTTAACTCAGAGCATTACCCGATTAAAGAGCCCTCGCAAATGAAGGAGCCGGCCGTATGTCCGAAGTGAACAATAATTCAAAAGACAAAGCTTGGGGACCGCCAGTTTTTCCTGCTGCAGGGCGTTTCCCGACGAAAACATCGGATGTGACAGATAACTACAATAAGCAAATTGCTGAGCAAAATCGGCTTCAACAAAAACGTGACGATCAAGGGCGTCGCACACAGCGTTTTACCTGTTGTCATAGCCTGCATATCAGTCTGTTTTTCGATGGCACCAACAATAACGAAAAGAGCGACACCCAGAATGGTCATCCCACTAATATCGCCAAGCTGTTTCATGCCTCACTACGAGGTAAAGACGCGATGGGGCAGGGTTATTTTTCGTATTACATGCCCGGTGTCGGCACGCCATTCCCCGAAGTTGGCGAACTGGATTACAGCGATAGCGGGCTGCAATATGCCACTGGGGGGGAAGACCGGATCAACTGGGCCTTGGTACAGGTGGCCAGCGCGTTATCTTATGCTCTGAACAATAAAAGCGGAATTGATGACATTGTCGCCAAGACCAAGGTCGAGGCCATGAGCACCTGGAAGGCACCGCTGATGGGTGCTCTGGGTGAAGGCAATCGCCGCCGAATCATGAAAGAGCTGCTGGCCCCTTTACACGCTCGCAAGGACGAGGCCCAGCCTAAAGTGCTGGCGGTCAAACTGTACGTGTACGGTTTCTCTCGGGGAGCGGCAGAGGCTCGCACTTTTGTTACCTGGTTGAGTCAGTTGTTCGACACCCCAGAAGGGGATGAACTGCCAAAACAGGAACTGTTGGGCTTGCCTGTCAGCGTCGAGTTTCTTGGCGTGCTGGACACGGTGGCCTCGGTGGGTATCGCCCATGTAGCCCCATTCTTTGCTGGGCATATGGACTGGGCCGATAACACCCAGTTGCTACCGGATGCGCAGCGGTTCCCGGAACTGGTCAAGTGTTGTCGGCATTTTGTCGCGGGCTTCGAGCAACGCTCATGCTTTCCGTTGGATTCGATTCGTAACGAAAACGGCCAGTATCCGGCCAATACCTACGAAGTGGTGTACCCCGGTGTGCATTCGGATGTGGGCGGCGGCTACCCGAAAAATGACCAGGGCAAAGCTCGTGAAGGTACTCATGAGCTGGTGTCGCAGATTGTCTTGCACGACTTGTATGCCGCTGCTTTTGCAGCGGGTGCCCCTCTGCAAGTGCCAGAAGAGGTACTGCCGGACACGTTTAATACTAGCTCGGAGAGGTTGTGGAGAAAAATGGGGCCTGGGACTTCCTCAGAGTTTGTGGTCAGTCAGCAACTGATTGAGCGCTTCAACGCCTGGCGCCTCAAAACCCTACCAGGTGTTGCGGCTGACGAATCCGTCGAGGACTCGGCCTATAAGCCGCTGCGTTTGAACACCACCGTAGAAGACACCCTGGCCGATCAACTGGGCTGGATCACCGGTTGGCGTATTGGTCGTTACGTCAATGATCCTCAAGGTAATAACGACAGCTATAAGCGCCAGCCTTTTTTCACCCAAGCCAAAGAGGCGACGCCCTATCAGGAAACTACTGAGCGCGAACAGTATAAAAAAGACCAGGCTGATGCCGTGAAAATGCGGCGGGATAACCCTCAGTATCCCGGCCCACGAATCTATGAACCGCAGATTGATCAGACCCAACTCAGCCAAGCTGCCGAGGAATTCAAGTCTGACTACACCGGCCAGAAGCGTGAGCAATCCAGTTGGCAAGGCACGGTGACCGACGTGGTGTTACGCGATGCGATCTATTTACTTAACGAGAATGACGAGTCCAAGGACCATGACGCCCTCAAGACGGCAGGTGATCTGCGCAGTAAGCAACTGTTCCGTGATGCTCAAGGCACGTCCGGTGCAGACCCTGAGATGGCCCTACTGGTGGCGTTGTTCGATGACCAGATACACGACTCGCGGGCCTGGTTCATGCACGACAAGTTGAAGTCGAGGGAGTTGTGGGCCGGTTATTTCTTTTACCGCATGACCTATTTCGGCAATGACAATAGCCGTGATCTGTCCCCAGTCGTAGTGGCCGGTCGCATATTGGGCGTGGCGATGATAGCCGGGGCTACGGTGTATGGCATCAAGCGCCGTGGTGTATTAGGTGGTGTTGGCGGACTGGCGGCGGGCATTGGGGCGGCGACCATCGGCTACCAGGTGATCGATAAGGCCACTGGCCTAGTGGTACCGTTCTTGCCAGGCGCGGAACAACTCCTGCAACCAAGCAGCCATGTGGGTCAGATCGCGTCGGAGCAAAAGCATCAGATTGAACTGGATGACTTTGCCCGACGCATGGAACGAACCACAGCCATGTTGCGCAAGACGGGCAGCTTGTTCGAACCGGATAGTGTCGTTTAAGACGCGAAAAATAAATCATTCTGGTCGATTACCCTACAAACCTCAGTTCCAACTTCAACTGATGGCTTTGATAATCGAGCTGCACCTTCTCGCTTCCCACCCCATTCAGCCCGCAACTGTTCTCGGCTGCCCAACCAATTGGCCAGAGCAGTTGAGGGTGTTCCAACAGATGCTGATTGATCAAATGGCAGACGCTGTCGGCCTTGGGCGGCAAACCTTCAGGGCTGTGTAGCTGTTCAAGCAAAATGCGGATCGCATTGTCATCAGCGACTTCCTGCTGTCGATCTGCGAGCAGTTGCCAGATATATGGACGTCGGCTCGATAACCACTGCGCAATGTTCTGCGATGGGAGCAATATCGGAGGGGATGTTCAAGCGCTGACATATCGCGAGGAACTCGGTGACTTCAATAACCGTAGGGAATTCGAACTCTCTTGGCTGACGCTTTGTCTGGACCACCCGTTAATCAGTATTGCAAAAATGGGGGTGGCCATAGATTTTTATGCCGCTTGCGCATGCAACTATCTAGCGCCTTTTGCCCTGCGGCGCTGCCTAGGCTGGGTGTTTTCCTCATGCAGAAGAAAACCCCATGACCTCGTCCCCCGACCACGCGAGTGCTTCACCCGACACCGTTAATGCCGACGACCCGGACCTTGCCGCCCAAGTACAAACGCAGGCGATTCGCGAGCAACTGATACGGCGAATTAACGCCTACACGCACCCCAGTCGCCTGATCAATCGAATTGCGCTTGCCGACGCGCGTTGCGTCGCCGCGACACGCGCGCTGGCGCGGCTGATAGGCCGTTCGCCGAAAGTCTTGACGGTCATCCGCGCCGAGCTGCGCAAAGCGTTCGAAATGGACCCGGACCACCTCTTGTTCAGCGAGCCCAAGCCGCCCACCGCGCCGCGCAAAGTCGAGAGCCTGACCGAGCGGGCGCTGGCGTTGCTGGTCCTGCCGACGGTGGTGATCAACGTCAATCAATTCACCGCCCTGAGTGTCAAAGACGCGCCGGAGCGGCGCTTGCCGTATACGCCGCTGGAAGCCCTGCGCCGCGTCGTCGCGCTGCAGCTGTTCGAGCGGCTCGCCCATGCGGTGAGCGCCTACTGGGACTGCCTGGCGCAGGGCACCTGGCTCACACGCCGGGAACGCTGGGTTGAGTTGCACACGGAGCTGTTTGCGGACCGGGCCTTTTTGGCGTGGCAACTGGACGAGCTATCGCGTGCGGGATTCGCCATGGTTCAGGCCCTGATCGATGCGCCCAGCGCTGAGGAGCGCCGACGTGCGGGCGGGGCTTGGGCTACGCTGCGCGTCGGCCAGTTGCTATGGCCGGGGGCATCGGCGGTCGCGATCCCAGGGGCACTGCATCTGTATCGCGAGGGCGACCCCAGCGATGCGCCGCACGTGGTTTACCTGCCGGGTGGGGGCCGCAACTTCTACGAGTACCCGTCCTTCGCCGCCCTGCAGGACGGCCTGCTGGCGCTGGACCGGTCGCGGTTCCACGCACTCTGGCAGTGCCTGCCGTTAAGTCGGCGCGATAACGTGTACCGCCCCGCTGCCTTGTCTGCGACGAGCGCCTTTATGCGCGGCCTGCCGCTGATGGCCGATGCGCTGGCGCTGGGTGCCGAGGCCTTGCTGAGTGGGCAATGGAGCAACGAGTTGGCGTGTGCGGCGAAGATGAATGACGGCTACGTGTTTTCCGAAGGGCGGCCTCGACTGCCGGATGCCGCACCGTTTCTGGCCGCGGTCGAAGGGGCGAGGCAGCAATGGGTCGGCGGCGCTCGGCTTGGCGTGATCGGCGCGCAATTACTCAAGTGGGACCGGCAACGCCGAGGCGCAGAAATCATCTTCGCCAGCACGGCCTCCGGCCTGGCCCTGCACACGGCGCAGCGTCAGGTCGCACGCTACGAAGATGCGCTGCTCGCGCTGCTGGTCCCGGCTGATCCCAGCGCGGATACCCTGGCGTACCGGGTCATTGCGTCGCTGATGAGCCAAATTGACGTGCATATCCAAGCGTTGAATACGTTGATGCAAGATGCCGGGCAACGGCTGCTGGAGTTGGCTTTTTGGGCTGAACGTCCGGGGGGAGCGGGTACGCTCAGGCGCGTGTCGTTGTTTATGCAGGCCCAAACCGCGGCCCTGCGTTGCGAGGTGGAGTTGCAACACCGCCTCAAGCTGATCAGTACGGCGCATCGCGACCTGATGATCGAGGTGGTCGACCAACCCTTGGCCAGCCGTCGCCCGGGCAGTCTTGCCCAAGTGCTGTCGATCGCGGTGGGCAGCGCGCCGGACGCTTTCTACCCGCTCCATAACGTGTGGGTAGTGACCACGGCTACGGCGCCAGAGCGCTCGTCGCGCCAACTGCCGGTGGTGCTTTACGCTTTCGGCGTGGAGGGCGGGATCAAGGCGTTTGCCGGGCTGGACGCGTTGACCCGCAGCCTCAAGGCAAGCCTGAACAGCCCAGACGACTCGGTGTTGTGGCGCTGCGTCGAGCACGATAAACGCGCCGACCTGCGCGCCCATGCCGCCGCGCAAACACTTGGCGTGCGCTACGTTAAAATCAACGGCAAGCCCGCGCTGGCTGCGCTCAAGAAACTGCTGGGGAGCTACGACCGCTTACACCGCAGCAGCGAGGACATCACGCGGGTGTTCAGCGAAGTGACGGATGCCGACCTGAGCCGCGCGCTGCTGATGGTCGATCTGGAAGCGCAGTTGAAGATCCCGCCCAATAACGCCCTGAGCCAGGCGCTGGCCAATATTGAGCTGCTGCGCACGGCGGCGTCTGAGGCGAAAACCCTGCCCGCCTGGCTCGCGCACGCACCACGGGCCCAGCGTCAACACTTCAAGCGCTTGCTGCGCTTGTACCTGGGCAACGCGTTGGCCTTCAAAAGCCGGCTGGAGCAATGCCTGCCTGATCTGAACACCTTTGCCCGGCGCACCTTGATCGCCCGTTTGCGCGAGGACGGTTTTTTTCCGCAGTTGGATATCGACCAAGCGTTGATTGAGATGCCCGATGATGTCCACGGCGCTTTCTGTGGCTGGACCAGTGGCTGCGCCGTGGGCGATCGCCGCATCGTGCTGACCCCGACCGCGACGCGCACCTCCTTCAGCCTGCTGCAACTGGCGCTGCATAACCTGGACCCGCTGGCACCCTGGACACAGTGGCGATTCGATCACGCGCGTTATCTGCAACCCGAGTGGAAGCAGCGCCTCAATGCCGCTTACTTGATCGGGCTGGTGTCTTCGCTGGACATCGGTGGCCGCTACGATGCCCTGATCCACCAAGTTTATTATCCCCGTCGTGAAACCGACCGTGTGCTCAGCGACGGACGTATCCCTGGGTTATTGAATCGCGCCTTGCAAGCGGGCGCTGCATATCACCTGTTCGATGCGGTGCAACGGGGGCTGACGGCAACGGCACAAAGCCTGTTCAAGACGGCGATGGCGGCACGCACGCCGCAGGACCTGTCGAGCAGTCAGCACCCGCTGCAGTTGTACGTGGTCCATCTGGTCGGCCACACCCTGCAGCATGATCGCTATGTCGCAGGGATCGTCGCGGTACATGACCCGCGTACCGACCTGTGCGTGGTTTACTGGCCCGATGCGCCGTCGGCCCTGGTCCTGACCGAGTACGGCAGCTTGCAACAGGCCCATGCTGCATTGAACCGCATCGGTGCGTTAGCGGATAACGTCAAGACACTGGCGCGGCAGGTCGCGCCGGGCTGGGCATTCGAGGCGCTCCCCCAGCCACCGGAGGGGGTCGATGCGCGCGCCCAGGCCGCCAAAACGCTGAAAGCCATACCGGCGTTTTTCATGATGAAGGGCATCTGGCGGGGGATCGACTTCGTGCGCTCATTCGGCATCAAGCACCTGGAACCTGCGGTGGTGCTTGAGGAGATCGAAGCCCAGACCCTTGAACAGATCGCCAGTGCTCCGCAGGACTGGCTCGCGCTTGTGGCCGTGCCCCACTGCAACGCCCAGGCATTGCTCTACCACGCCAGCGTGCAGGAGCTGCAACGCCGCACTCAAGCGGCCAGTCATTCCGGCAAGGCGTTGGAGCACTATCGGAACCAGCGCCTGAATGAGCAGGGCGATACCCGCGCACGGGCGCTGGTGGGTTTTTTTTCGCCGTTGTACGGGACGTTCAATGACTTCCATGAGCTGCTGCTGGTGTCACGGCGTTATCACCGTTTCGGCGACCCCCGGGACGCGGTCGATGTGGGTTTCATGAGCGCCTTTATGGTGATCGACGTGTTGCTGAACTTTGTCCCCGGCCCCAGGAAAGTCGGACGTGTCGGCGCAGGTGTCGCGCGGCCGGCGCTGAGGGCCGTGCTGGGGCGGCTACATCGTTTACGGATGGCGACGGATGCCGGGGTTTTCCGCGTGGCAACGCCGCCCGTGACTCGGCTCAAGGCCTTGGATCGCTTCAAAATCAACGGCGTGCCTGAGGGCGCCGTTGCGCTGAAAGGGCCGGACACGGCAGGCGTGCAGGTGAAACACGGTGAGCTCTTTGTGGCGGACGACACCCACACTTACCCCCTTTACCGACGTGGAGACGAACCGGCGTTCCGCCTGAAGAACCCGCAGACACCGGGGCAGGACGAACTGATTTTGCACATCCACCAGTCCAAGGAATGGTTACTCGGCGCGGATGCACCGCAACCGGTCGCGGGCACCAGTTCCGGGGTGCTCAACCCATGGCGTCCACCCGTGACGCCGCCACCGGACTGGCGCCCACCGACGGTGCGCGCCGCTACGGAAAGCCGCATTTATCGCTCGTCCGCGCCGAACACCGAGTGGTTCGCCTGGCGCGCGCGCGTGCCCATGGGCCAAGTGCCTGGCTCCTCGGCGTTCGGCACGTTTCATGTGCATATGGACCCGCCGGGGTTTCCCTACGATGTCATCTATATCGGCGCCCAGTACGACCGCCCGACGGCATCGGGGGTGGGTTATTACCGGGTACTGGCGCCGGGGGACAGTGCGCCCTGGAGCGGCCTTGCTTTCATTACCAAGGATGAACCGCTGGTGTCACTGGCCCGGGCGGACCTTGAGCGTTGGACAGACACTGCGCTGGAGGAACAGCCCATCCCGGTATCACGCACCCAGGCGGGCGAGTGGCGGCTGCATGCGCCGTTGTTCGACACGCCGTTGGAACGGTCTGTCGCCACGGCGTTCCCGAACCTTACTACTCATAGCCGCAGCATGGCCGTCGCCCGGCTGGTCGAACTGGCCGATACTTCTCGCTCGGCGACGGCCAGCCACCTGCTCAATGTGCGTGCAGCGCTGGACAATTGGTTGACCCCCACCGCCAACCGGCTGGGCCAGACCGATGATTTGCTGAGAATGCTGCGGCCCACCGAAAGCAGCGGCCGATCGATCTATATCGGCTTCGACGGCAAGGCACCGGGCTTCACTCGCGTCGACTTCAACGTCGCCGGCCTGGACCCGACCCTGCGCACCGGCGGCCGCGCGCGTGCGCCGCAGCGGGAGATTGCACAGCGCGCAGCCGTCAAGCGCGTGCTCGAACAGCAGGGCTTCGACGTGCAGGAACTGCAGGTCATGCGCGGCAAAAAGCCCAGCCATGAATTGCTCGTGACACATTCGCGCTGCGGTTCAAACAAACTGTACTACGTGTCGTTGCATTGGCTTGGGCGCGGCTCTGTACCGTTGGAAAACCGCCTGACAGACCATTGGTTCAATGCCGCGATCATCAGACACCCGACCTCGCTGGCGTTGGCTGCGGTCAAGAGTGCGCTGCGGGAAAACCGTCTGGTTCGGATCGCCGCCGGCATTCAGTGGCAGTCGACGGGGTCGGTCCGCCCCAGCGTGTATTTTGTCAAAGTGACCCCGCTCTGACGTTGAGCAGCGAGACCGCGCCAGCCGCCCCGAACAGCCCGGCACTGGTGCGGTTGAACCAGCTCTGGCCGTTGCCGCTGCGCAGATAGCGTGCCGCGCCGTGGGCGCCAAGGCCGTAGGCGAGCTTGCACAACAGGTCGAGCACGGTCCAGGTGGCGATCATCACCAGCAGTTGCGGCAGAAACGGCTGTTGGCTGCTGAGGAACTGCGGCAGGAAGGCGGCGAAGAACAGAATGTCCTTGGGGTTGCTGGCGCCCAGCACAAACGCACGGCCAAACATGGCGCGAAAACGCGGCGTGGCGACGGCCAGGGGCACCACCGCGCCGTGGGCCGGTTGGCGCGATTGCTGCCAGCTCTGCCAGGCGAGGTAAAACAGGTAGAGCGCGCCGACTATCTTCAAGGCGCTGAACAATTGTTCCGACGCGAGCAACAGCGCACCCAGGCCGAGTGCCGAGGCACTCAACAGGCAGATCGAGGCGAACACGCCGCCGAGGAACGCCGGGTACGAACGGCGCAGGCCGTAGTTCAAGCTGTTGCTGATCATCAGCAACGACAGGGGGCCGGGGATCAGGATCACCACCAGCGCGGCGCCGCTGAACAGCAGCCAGGTTTCCAGGTTCATTCACAGTGCTCCTTTCATGCAAAAGCCTCACCCAACGGTGAGGCGGTTTCTTCGGGGGTTGCCGACCTAGAGGAAGATGAATTTCGCGATAAAGATCGCGCACAGCACCCACAGGCTGACGGAAATTTCGCGGTACTTGCCGCTGCCGGCCTTGAGCGCCACGTAAGTGATAAAGCCCAGGGCGATCCCGTCGGCGACCGAGAAGGTCAGCGGCATCATGATCGCGGTAACGATCGCCGGAATGCTGTCGGTAGCGTCGTCCCAATTGATATGGGCCATGCTCGCCATCATCAGCATCGCCACATAAATCAGCGCGCCGGCGGTGGCATACGCAGGAATCATGCCCGCCAGCGGCGCGAAAAACATCGCCGCCACAAACAGCACGCCCACGGTCACGGCGGTCAGCCCGGTACGGCCGCCGGCGGCGACACCGGCGGCACTTTCCACGTAGCTGGTCACCGGTGGCACGCCGACCATGGCGCCGAACACGCTGGAGGCGCTGTCGGCCTTCAACGCACGGGATAGGTTGTGGATCTTGCCGTCGGGGTTGACCAGCCCGGCCCGTTGCGCGACGCCCATCAGGGTGCCGGCGGTGTCGAACATGTGTACAAACAGAAAGGCGAACACCACGCTGATCATGCTCACATTGAATACACCCATCACGTCCATGGCTAACCAGGTCGGTGCCAGGCTCGGCGGGGTGGCGAGGATGCCGTTGTAGTGCACCAGCCCGAGGCCCCAGCCGGCGAGGGTCACGGCGATGATGCTGATGAGGATCGCGCCGAACACCCGGTGGTAGCTGAGGATGGCAATCAGTAGAAAGCAGATGGCCGCCAGCAACGGTGCCGGCTCGTGTAGCGAACCGAGCTTGATCAGGGTGGCCGGGCTGTCGACGATGATGCCGGCGGTTTTCAGGCCGATCACCCCGAGGAACAAGCCGACACCGGCGCCCATCGCATGGCGCAGGCTCACCGGAATGCTGTTGAGCAGCCATTCGCGGATGCGCGACAGCGTCAGCACCATGAACAACACGCCGGAGATAAACACCGCGCCGAGGGCCGTCTCCCAGGTGTAGCCCATGGTCCCGACCACGGTGTAGGTGAAGAACGCGTTCAAGCCCATGCCCGGCGCCAGGCCCACCGGCCAGTTGGCATACAGGCCCATCAACAGGCACCCCAGCGCGGCAGCGATGCACGTGGCGACAAAGGCGGCGCCGTGATCGATACCGGCATCGGCCATGATGTTCGGGTTGACGAAGATGATGTAGGCCATGGTGATAAACGTCGTGAGGCCGGCGATCAACTCGGTCTTCACTGTGGTGCCATGCACGCGCAGTTTGAACAGGCGTTCGAGCCAGCCGCTGTCGGCGGCGGAGAGGTTCGGCGCGGCGAGGTCCAGCGGGGCTTCGGATTTGCGGCTATCCACAGCAAGTACTCCTCAAGCATTTTATTGTTATGGTCAGCGCGCAGGCGCTGTGAGGTACTGGCGGGTTTGTTGACTGATAGGTCAGGAACTCGCACGAAGCGAATTATGCTTTTGTATACAAAAAAAGCAAATAATGTTTTCGATTGTCTGCGCAAAAAAGGATGAAAGGCTAATTCACCGCACTCAACGCCTGATTGACCGCCAGCCAGCCGTTCACCGCGGCTTCCCCCGCTTCATTGAAGGCGCGCTGCAACAACTTCACCTGTTCGCGGCGCAAGGACTGCTCGAAACGCAGGCCTTCGGCGCTCAATTCCAGCAGGCGTTTGCGCTTGTCGGTCTCCGACGCGACGCTCTGCACCAGGTGCATTTCCTGTAATTGGCGCAGCGGCATGTTCAGCGCCTGCTTGCTCACGCCGAGCAATTCCAGCAGTTCCTTCACGCTCAGGCCGGGGTAGCGCGCGATAAAAAATACGATGCGCTGATGCACCCGGCTCAGGCCCCGGCGCTCCAGCATTTCGTCGGCCTTGGCGGTGAACGCCTGGTAGCCGAAGAAGAACGCTTCCATGGCGGTTTGCTGGCTGGTCTGGTTTTTAAGGTCAAGCATATTGACGTATCCACACAAGTCGTCGTAATTTCGGTCAACCAGTTTGACGTATTTCCCACAGGCTTTGCTACCGGTGACCCTATGGCCTTCTCAGAACGTGTTACGCGCCTCAAAAGCTCCTTGATCCGTGAAATTCTCGCGGCGGCTCAGCGCCCGGAAATGATGTCGTTCGCCGGTGGGCTGCCGGCCGAAGCGATGTTGCCCGCGTTGAACTGGGACGACATGCCGGTGAACATCGGCCAATACGGCATGAGCGAAGGCGAGCCGCAGCTGCGTGAATTGCTCGCCGCCGAGGCGCGTGCATTGGGTGTGCCGTGCCAGGCCAGCCAGGTGCTGGTGGTCAGCGGTTCCCAGCAGACCCTGGATCTGGCGGCCAAGCTGTATATCGACAAGGGCACGAACATCCTCCTGGAAGGCCCGACCTACCTGGCGGCCTTGCAGATTTTCCAACTGTTCGGCGCCGAGTGCCTCACCGTACAACTGGAAGCCGACGGCCCGGACCTGGCCGCGTTGCGCTCACGTCTCGAACGCTACCGCCCGGCGTTCATCTACCTGATCCCGACGTTCCAGAACCCGTCGGCCGTGCGTTACAGCGAGGCCAAGCGCGAAGCCGTCGCGGCGCTGCTCGATGAATTCGACGTGACCCTGATCGAAGACGAACCGTACCGCGAACTGACCTTCGACGGCGGCAGTGCGCAGCCCATCGCCGGCCGCCTGAAAAAGGCCAGTTGGATCTACACCGGCACCGTGTCGAAAACCTTGTTGCCCGGCCTGCGCGTCGGTTACCTGATCGCCAGCCCCGACCTGTTCCCGCACTTGCTCAAGCTCAAGCAGTCGGCCGACCTGCACACCAACCGCGTCGGCCAGTGGCAGGCGATGCAGTGGCTCGGCAGCGAGAAATATCAACAGCATCTGGTCGAGCTGCGCGGTTTCTATCGCGCGCGCCGGGATGCTTTTCAGGCGGCACTCGAGCGGCATTTCGGCGAATTGGCCGACTGGCAAGTGCCCCAGGGCGGATTATTCTTCTGGTTGACCTTGAAACAGCCGCTCGACACCCGCACCTTGTTGGCACCTGCGCTCGATCAGAACGTCGCGTTCATGCCCGGTGAACCGTTCTTTTCCGAGCCGGACCAGCACCTTGGCTCACTGCGGCTCAATTTCAGCCATATCGACCCGTCCCGTCTGGACGAAGGTCTCAAGCGCCTGGCCGCGGTGGTCCGTCAAGCACAGCACGCGCGAGCGGCATAAGGGGAGCCCCATGTACAAGGTTTATGGCGATTACAAGTCGGGCAACTGCTACAAGGTCAAATTGATGCTCAACCTGTTGGGCATCCCGTATCAATGGGTGGATGTCGACATCCTCAAGGGCGACACCCAGACCGCCGAATTCCTGGCCAAGAACCCCAACGGCAAGATCCCGGTGCTGGAGCTCGAAGACGGCACCTGCCTGTGGGAATCCAATGCGATCCTCAATTTCCTCGCCGATGGCAGCGAGTTTCTGCCGACCGAACCGCGCTTGCGTACCCAAGTGTTGCAGTGGCAGTTCTTCGAGCAGTACAGCCACGAGCCGTACATTGCGGTGGCGCGCTTTATCCAACTGTACTTGGGGATGCCCGAGGATCGCCTCGACGAATACAAAACCACCCACAAGGGCGGTTACAAGGCGTTGAAGGTCATGGAGCGCCAACTGCAAAGCACGCCGTACCTGGTGGGCGAGCAGTATTCGATTGCGGATATTGCGCTGTATGCCTACACCCACGTGGCGCATGAGGGCGGTTTTGACTTGACGCCTTACCCGGCGTTGCAGGCATGGCTGAAGCGTGTGGCCAGCCATCCCAGGCATGTGGCGATGCTCGACTGACTCACTCGGTCAATTGTGGGAGCGGGCAAGCCCCTCCCACATTTAGCTCAGTGGTGTGTCGGATAATTTGTCATGCAGCAAGTCGAAACAGCGCTGCGCCGCCGGGCTCAGCGCCATCGCGCTGCGACTGATCAACCCGATCTCGCGGTTCACGCCGGGATGATCGATGCTGATGCGCTTCAACCCCTCCAGGCTGTCCGCCGCCGACTCCGGCAACACACTGATCCCCAAGCCCTGACGCACCAGCGCCAACACCGTCGACATGTAGTTGGCCTCCATGCCCGCGTTCATCGTCAGGCGTGTCTCGTCAAATAACGCCTCGACGTGTTCGCGCACACTGCTGTCGCGCCCGGTCAGGATGATCGGCTGATCCGCCAGTTGCTTCAGGGTCAGCGCCGGATAGCGGGCGAGGGGATGATCCAGCGGTACGAACGCGCACAGCCGATCATTCAATACCGGCACGAACGCCAGCCCGTGGTTCAGCCGTGCGCGCACGCCGATGCCGAAGTCCACCTCGCCCGAGCGCACCTGGGCATGAATGCGATGGGCCACCAGGTCATGCAGGCGCACTTCGATCCCGCCGAAGCGTTCGCGAAACAGGCGCAGCGCGGGCGGCAAGGCGCCGGCGCACACCGAGGGCAGGGCGGCGATGGTCACCACGCCACGACGTAACGCCGCGAGGTCGCGGGAGCCGGTGACGATGTTGTCCAGGTCCAGCAGCAGCTTTTCCATCGGCCCGCGCGCTTCCTGGCCGGCGGCCGTGATGCTGACATGCCGCGGGCTACGGTCGAGCAGGGCGACGCCGAGCCAGTCCTCGAGTTGCTGAACCTGCACGGTGAGCGCGGACGGCGACAGGTGCAGTTCGTTGGCCGCCTTGGTAAAGCTGCCGGTGCGCGCGACAGCGAGGAAGGCTTGGATGTGTTGGATAGAGTTCTTCATTTTGTTTTTCCGAACACTAGCTGGTGAATATTCCAATTTACAAAGACTAACGCGTTTCCAATACTCCAGGGAAAACAATAACCGGCCACCAAGGCCGCTCTGGAGTAACCCATGCTCGCTACCCTGGGTGTCATTACCATCCTTTGCTTGCTCGCTGCCGTCATGAGCAAACGCCTCTCGCCCCTGGTGGCGCTGATCGCCTTGCCGATCATCGCTGCGCTGCTCGGCGGGTTCGGCCTGCAAACCAGTGCCTTCATCATTACCGGGATCAAGAACGTTGCCCCGGTGGTGGGCATGTTTGTGTTCGCGATTCTGTTTTTCGGGATCATGACCGATGCCGGCATGCTTGACCCGATCATTGATCGCATCCTGCGCACGGTAGGGACGCGTCCTACACGAATTGTCGTTGGCACCGCGACCCTCGCCTTGCTGGTCCACCTGGACGGTTCCGGCGCGGTGACATTTCTGGTGACGGTGCCGGCGATGCTGCCGCTGTATACGCGGCTGGGCATCGACAAACGCATCCTCGCCTGCGTCTGCGCGATGGCTGCCGGGGTCAACTTCCTGCCGTGGACCGGCCCGGTGCTGCGCTCGTCGGCGGCGTTGCATGTGCCAGTGGCGGATCTGTTCCAGCCGCTGATCCCGGTGCAGATCGTCGGCCTGATCTTTGTCTTCGCCTGCGCCTGGTGGCTCGGCCATCGTGAAGAAAAACGCCTTGGCCTGGGCGCCGGTTCGACGGTGGATGCCGTGCCGCAACGGGTGCTCAGCGACGACGACATCAAGCTGCGACGCCCGCGGCTGTTCTGGGTCAACCTGATGCTCACCGTGCTGGTGATGGTGGTGATGATCGCCGGCTGGGTCGACCCGGTGGTGATGTTCATGCTCGGCACCGTGGTCGCGCTGTGCATCAACTACCCGAATGTCGACGCCCAGCGCGCACGCATCGACGCCCATGCCAAGACCGCCCTGACCATGGCCAGTATCCTGCTCGCCGCCGGGGTGTTCACCGGCATCATGCAAGGCACCGGCATGCTCAAGGCGATTGCCGAAGTGGCGGTGGCGCAGATTCCGGCCGGCCACGGCAAGTTGATCCCGGCGGTGGTGGGCTTTATTTCCATGCCGCTGAGCATGTTGTTCGACCCCGATTCCTACTATTTCGGCGTGATGCCGGTGATCGCCGAAGTCGGCAAGGCCCTGGGCGTCGACCCGCTGCAAGTGGCCCAGGCCTCGCTGCTGGGCGTACACACCACCGGTTTCCCGGTCAGCCCGCTGACCCCCGCGACCTTCCTGTTGGTGGGGCTGTGCAAGATCGAGCTGGCCGATCACCAGCGCTTCACTATTCCGTTTCTGTTCGCCGCGTCGGTGTTGATGACCCTGACCGCGTTGCTCCTGGGAGTATTTTGAGATGAAAACCTTGCGCATCGGTTCCGGCGCCGGCTATTCCGGCGACCGCATCGAACCTGCCGTGGAACTGGCCGAACAGGGCGACCTCGATTACCTGGTCTTCGAATGCCTGGCCGAACGCACCATCGCCTTGGCGCAACAGGCACGCATCAGCGATCCGCAGGGCGGGTATGACCCGTTGCTGAGTGAGCGCATGCGCCGGGTGCTGCCCTTTGTCGGTGAGCAGGCAGGTCGCCGGCGCTTGCGCGTGATCACCAATATGGGCGCGGCCAACCCGGTGTCGGCGGCCGTTGAAGTGCGGCGCATTGCCAATGAGCTGGGCCTGAGCCTCAAGGTCGTGGCGGTGGTGGGCGATGATGTGCTCGACGTGTTGCGCCCCGAGCAGGTGTTGGATAACGGCCAGACCCTTGGCTCGCTGGGTGCGCGGCTGATTTCCGCGAACGCCTACCTGGGCGTCGACGGTATTCTGCAGGCGTTGCGCGCCGAGGCTGATGTAGTGATCACCGGGCGCGTGGCCGACCCGTCGCTATTTCTGGCGCCGCAGATGTTTGCGTTCGGCTGGGCGGCTGACGATTGGTTGCGCCTGGGGCGCGGCACGCTGGTCGGGCATTTGCTCGAATGCGCGGGGCAGGTCAGTGGCGGCTATTTCGCCGATCCCGGGTTCAAGGACGTAGACGACCTGGCGCGCCTCGGCTTCCCCCTGGCCGAGATCGATGCCGAGGGCAACGCCGTGATCACCAAAGTGAGCGGGTCCGGCGGGCGCGTCAGCCGCGCTACGTGTACTGAACAATTGATCTACGAAGTACACGACCCGGCGGCCTATCTGACGCCGGATGTGACGGCCGACTTTTCCCAGGTGAGTTTTGTCGAGGAAAGCGTCGACCGGGTACGCGCCCAGGGTGCTGCGGGACGGGCGCGGCCGGAACGGTTGAAAGTCAGCGTGGGTTACCTGGACGGTTGGATCGGCGAGGGGCAGATGTCCTACGGCGGGCCGGGAGCCGTCGCACGCGCCGAACTGGCGCGAGAGGTGGTGCTCAAGCGCCTGGAACTGATGGGGGTGAAGATGCAGGACGTGCGCGCCGAGTTGATCGGCATGGACTCGCTGCACGGCCCGCGCAGCCGCGTCGAACCGTGGGAAGTGCGCCTGCGCGTCGCTGCGCGCTGTGAGGAACGCAGCGAAGCGGTGCGGGTCGGCAATGAAGTGGAAACCCTCTACACCAACGGCCCGTCCGGCGGCGGCGGTGCCAGCAAAAGCGTGCGCCAGGTGGTGGCGGTGGCCTCGTTGTTGTTGCCGCGTGACGCCGTCAACCCGAGGATCGAAGCATGAAGCTGCATACCCTGGCCCATTCCCGCACCGGGGATAAGGGCGACACCTCGAACATTTCGATCATTGCCTATCGCCCTGAGGATTATCCGCTGCTCTGCGAACAGCTCACGGCCGCGCGCGTGGCGGCATTCTTCGCCGGGCTGTTGGAGCCGGGGGCGACGCCGGTGCGACGCTATGAATTGCCCAACGTGCAGGCGCTGAACTTCGTGTTGCCGGGGATCTTGCGCGGCGGCGTGACCCGTTCGCTGGCGCTGGACGCCCATGGCAAGTGCCTGGGCTCCGCATTACTGGACATGGAAATCCCCCCTCTGTAGGCGCGAGCCAGCTCGCGAAAATCGTCAACGATAACGAGGGGAACCTGACACCCAGCGGCGTCCTCAGGTTTTTCGCGAGCAAGCTCGCTCCTACAGAGGAGAGGGCGTTTGTCAGGCGGCGGCGAAGCGCTTGTCCAGGTAATCGATGATCACCTTGGAGTCATACATCCAGGTGGTCTGGCCATTCTCTTCGATGCGCAGGCACGGCACTTTGATCTTGCCGCCTTGCTCCAGCAGGGTCTGGCGATCCTGTTCGTTGTTCTTCGCATCCTTCAACGCTACCGGCACATTCAGGCGGTGCAGGGTGCGACGGGTCTTCACGCAGAACGGGCAGGCGTGGAACTGATACAGGGTCAGCTCCTTGGCGGCCGCGTTGACCTGCGCTTGCTGCTCGGCGGGGCGCTGCTTTTTGCGTGGACGGGTAATGTAGTCGCCCGCGATGATGACGTGGCCGAGGCCCACTCGAAGTGCTTTGACGAACATGGCTGAAACCTCTTGCCCAGAACAGAGGGCCGCATCTTACTTGATTTGTGGGGGCGAAAAAAAACCGGCGATGAACGCCGGCTTTTTCCTACCCGACCGGTTATTTGATCAGGCTGAGGAATTCGCTGCGGGTCGCCGCGTTTTCGCGGAACTCACCCAGCATCACCGAGGTGATCATCGACGAATTCTGTTTCTCCACACCGCGCATCATCATGCACATGTGCTTGGCTTCGATTACCACGGCCACGCCCAGGGCGCCGGTCACTTGCATCACGGCATCGGCGATCTGGCGGCTGAGGTTTTCCTGGATCTGCAGGCGGCGCGCATACATGTCGACAATCCGCGCGACCTTCGACAGGCCCAGCACTTTGCCGCTCGGGATATACGCGACGTGGGCCTTGCCGATAAACGGCAGCAGGTGGTGTTCGCACAACGAGTACAACTCGATGTCCTTGACCAGCACCATTTCGCTGTTGTCGGAGCTGAACAAGGCACCGTTGGTGACTTCTTCCAGTGTCTGTTCATAGCCGCGGCAAAGGTACTGCATCGCCTTGGCGGCACGCTTTGGCGTGTCGAGCAGGCCCTCGCGGGTAACGTCCTCGCCGAGTTGGCCGAGGATCGCGGTGTAATTCTGTTCCAGGGACATGAAACTACCTGTGGGATTTTCGCAAAGCGCAAGGGTACGGTGGCCGACCCATCGCTGCAAGCCTGACGATGGCACGGGTTACTCGTCGCGCCCTTCCAGCATGGTGCGCTTGAGCATCACATACACCGCGCCGGCGCCACCGTGGCGGGGCTGGCAGGAGGTAAAGCCGAGTACTTGGGCATGCTGGCGCAGCCAGGTGTTGACGTGGCTCTTGATCATCGGCCGCTTGCCGTCCAGGCGCACGGCCTTGCCGTGGGTGACGCGCACGCAGCGGATTTCGAACCGGGTGGCTTCGGCGAGGAAGGCCCAGAGGGTTTCCCGGGCTTTTTCCACGCTCATGCCGTGCAGGTCGAGGCTGCCTTCGAAGGGGATCTGGCCGGTCTTGAGCTTGCGTATCTGGCTTTCCTGCACGCCGTCGCGGGCCCACATCAGCTCGTCTTCGGGGCCGACGTCAATCACGAACTGGTCCGACAGACCGTCCACGGTGGTGGCGTCAGTGCGTACGGTCGCGGCCTGGCGCAGCTTGGCGATCTGCGCTCGGTCACTCTTGGGTTTGCCGGTGTCGGCGCGGTCGTGCTTGATCGGCTTGACGCCGCGCAGCTCGTTTTTGAACAGGGAAAAATCGTCGTCTTGCATGTCAGCCTCCGCGAGGGGCGGGCAGTTTACCTAAATCGCGGCGGCCGGGGCGCAGGAAACGCTATCCAAGCGCCATCAGTCGTGCTTTTTCATCAGGTGCGAGGCGATGTTCAGCGACAACGGCTGGCGCATCCGCCGCCGGCTGCGGCGCCATAACCACACGCCGAACCACAGCACCAGCAGGCCGCCCACCAACAGCATCGCCGAGCCGCCGGGGCTGGCATTCAGTTCGCCCAGCGCCGGGGAATGCCCCGACAAACCCGCGCCACCGGCGACCGCCAGCAGCACACCTATGATCGCCAGCAGCGCGGCAATGCCGACTACCAGGCGCAGACGCCAGTTGCTCGGGCCCTTGGGGCGCAAGCGACGAGCATCAAAACCATCGGATATCTTCATTCCGACCTTTCCTCCAGGGTATCGGCCCTTCGACCGGAAGATACACAGGTTGTTCCGGCGCCAGAGGTAATTGCAGCAAATGACAGGCATTTGCGGATGAGCGGGGCCTCGAATCGGCCGCACCGCTCATTTCGGGGCAATCAGATCAGGTCTTTGGTCAAGGCGAGGGTGGCGAAGTTGTCGGCCATGATGGCCATTTCGGTTTGTTGCACGTGCTCGGCACTCAGGACACCGCCCTTGTAAGGCAGGTCGCGGGTGGCGCAGGCGTCTTCCACCAGGGTGCAGCGAAAGCCCAGGTTCTTGGCGGCGCGCACGGTGGTGCTGACGCTGGAGTGGCTCATGAAGCCGCAGACGATCAGGTCCAGGGAGCCGAGGTCCTGCAGGTGTTTTTCCAGGCCGGTGCCGTGGAACGCGCTGGGCAGCAGTTTACCGATGATGGTTTCGTTGCCCATTGGCTCCAGGCCGGGAATGAATTCGCCGCGCTCGCCTTGTGGGTCAAACAGGCCGCCGACGGTGCCCAGGTGGCGCACATGCACGATCGGGCGACCGGCGTTGCGCGCCGCAGCGACCAGTTGCTTGATATTGCCCACCGCCGCATCCATGCCCGCGAGGGCGAGTGGACCGCTGAGGTATTCCTTCTGGGCGTCGATGATCACGAGGGTCGCATGGCTGAGATTGGCCGCTGCATAACCTCGACCGCTGATTTGAAACATCGTCTTTGGAACGGACATTCTGGGGGCTCCTGTGAGGGGGGCTTTTGCGCCATTGTCCACTGGCTGAGCGGTTCTGTGAATCGCTTCCATCGTAAGCTACGCCGTTGCTGGCGTGCAGCCGTGTCAAGCGGTGCGGTTGTTTGACGCAATGATGGCAAATTGGATGAAATCCGACATACGGTTGAGGCTTTTCGCACGTCGTCGCTACAGACGAAGGCTGTTAGAATCGCCAGTCGTTTTTTCCAGGAGTCTGCCCCCGTGATCACTTCCCGCCTGCGCACCTTGCGCGACCATATCCGTTGGGCTGTCAGCCGTTTCCATGGGGAAGAGCTGTTTTTCGGGCACGGTACCGACAACGCCTGGGACGACGCCCGGCAATTGGTGCTCGGCGCCTTGCATCTGCCCTGGGAAATTGCCGACAGCTACCTGGATTGCAACCTGGAAGAAGAGGAAGTTTCCCACTTGCAACGGCTGCTGCACCGTCGCATTCATGAGCGGGTGCCGACAGCCTACTTGATTGGCGAAGCCTGGTTCTGTGGCATGTCGTTTATCGTCGACGAGCGCGTGCTGATCCCGCGTTCACCGATCAGCGAACTCATCGAAAGCCGCTTCGAACCCTGGCTGGCCCAGCCGCCGGCACGCATTCTCGACCTGTGTACCGGCTCCGGTTGCATCGGCATCGCCTGTGCCTACGAGTTCCAGGACGCCGAAGTGGTGTTGGGTGACGTGTCGTTCGAAGCGTTGGAAGTGGCCAATCAGAACATCGAGCGCCATGGCGTCGACGAGCGTGTGTATACCGTACAGGGCGACGGTTTTGACGGGCTGCCGGGTCAGCGCTTCGACTTGATCGTGTCGAACCCGCCGTATGTGGACGCCGAAGACTTCGCCGACATGCCGGACGAGTACCAGCACGAACCGGAACTGGGCCTGGCCTGCGGCGACGATGGCTTGAACCTGGTCCGGCGGATGCTCGCCGAAGCGGCGGACCACCTGACCGAGAAGGGCTTGTTGATCGTCGAAGTGGGTAACAGCCAGGTGCATGTCGAGGCGCTGTACCCGGAAGTCGACTTCGCCTGGCTGGAGTTCCAGCGCGGCGGGCACGGTGTGTTCATGCTCACGGCCGAGCAGTGCCGCAACCATCAGGCGGTATTCGCCGCCCGGGTTTAATCGACCGCTCTGACGTGTGTGAGGGGGCTTGCCCCCGATGAGGGCGTGTCAGTCACTGAATGCATTGACTGATGCACCGCTATCGGGAGCAAGCCTGCTCCCACATCACCGATGGGTGGCAATCCAGATCAACAACCCCGCCTGAAACACGGTAAACGCCACCAGACAGGTGATGGTGAAGCGTAGCCCGCTGTCCTCACGCTTGAACTTGGTGACCTTTTCCTCTTCCTTGCGCAGCTTCACTTCCTGCTCCGTCAGGTTCTGCTCGGCCTGTTGCAGCATTTGCGCGGCTTCGAGGATTTCCACGAACTGCACTTTCTCGGTGTTCCAGCTATCGAGCACGTCGCTGACCTTGCCGGGCTGCACGTTGCCCTTCAGATGCTGCACGTCGGCGTAGGCCACATCAAAGCCCTGGATACGCAGGAAGTGATCGCGGCGCAGGCGTGTGGCTTCGTTGAGGGCGTCCTTGTTGGCCAGGTCCACCCCGTCGACGCGGTAGTGCGACCACTTCTTCTTCGCCCACGCGGCGCCCTGGGCCACCAGGAAGCGGCCGATGCCACGGTTGGCCGGTTCGATTTCCAGGCTGTTGCCCGGGCCGAAATGCACACGGTGTTTAGCGTGATCGACCCAGATATCCAGGTGATTCTGCTCGCGGCGCACCCGTTGGCCCGGCAACTGGATGACCATGCGCAGCAGGCTGTGATGGTGGTCGTGGCGTTCGACATAGCCAAATTGCACAAACCGCAAGGGGCGTACCCCGGTGGAGCGGTCGGTGGGCAGGGGCGCCAGGCGCAGCATTTTGAAATGTTCGGCCTGTACGTCCGCCCACGGCAGGGGCGCCGCGTCGACGACCTCGGTGTGTTCCGCCGGGGTGTCGGCGGTAGGTTCTGGTGTTGCTTCGGTGTTAGTCATGCGGCGCGATCCTGTCCTAGCCCAGCCAGTCGACAGGCTTTTTGCTGTCGACTTTCGGCTTATCGGCCGTTTTTCCCAGTACTGGAGGCAATTAGTCGGTTAACGGGGCTGAAGTCCGTCGATAAAGCCAACCAGGCGGGTTTCCAGCTCGGCGGCGAGGGGCAAGCGCGGGTCGTTGTAGGACGCCAACTGTTGCTTCACCTCCTTGGGCACGATACGCATCACATGGTTCATGCCTTCGATCACCGTCAGCTCGGCATCGGGCTTGGCGTCCTTCAATTGCCGCGCATCGCCCACACCCACCTGGATATCGTTGGTGCCCTGGATGATCAGCGCGGGCATGCGCAGTCTGGCAAAGGCGGCCGACGGGTCGGCGCGAAACAGGCTGATCAGATACGGTTGCACACTGGGTCGGAAAATCCCTTCAAGCGGGCCAGGCACATCGGTATCCACTTGGCCGGCCTTGAGGTGATCGAGGATTTCATTGCTGCGCAACTGCAGGGCCGGGGGCAGGTGACCGGCCAGTTGCTGGCGGATCACCTGGTCGACCGGGCGGGCGCTGCCCGACAGGGAAATCACCCCGGCCGGGTCGAGTTGCGGTGCCGCCAGGGCGGCCACCAGCGCGCCTTCGCTATGGCCCAGTACGATCAGCGGGCCCATGCGCTTGTCGGCCTTGAGCAGCTTGCCCCAGGCCACGGCGTCGGCCACGTAGGCGTCGAGGGTCAGGTCGCGTTCATCGGGCGTGGCGGCCAGGCTGGCCGCCACGCCGCGCTTGTCATAGCGCACGCTGGCGATGTTATGCCGGGCCAGGACCCAGGCCAGGCGCTTGAGGCTGTCGTTGCGCGCGCCGTCGGCACTGTTGCCGTTGCGGTCGGTCGGGCCGGAGCCGGCAATGATCAGCACCACCGGCACCGGTTTGTCGGACTGCGGTAGCAACAGCGAGCCGAACAGCTCGCCGCTGCCGGTGTCGAGGCTGATGGGCCGTTGCAACACCACGGGGGACGCGGCATGCGCTACGGCGGTGAACAGGGTGAGGGTAAACAGCAAAACTCGAAGCATCATTGCGCCATTATTCAGGAGGTGCCGGTTCGACCAACGTCTACCGGTAAGGTTTCGAGGATGAACTAGTCGGTTGGCCCGCGTATACTGGTGCGCTTGGTTATCACCGCTGAGTGATTACAACTGATTTCACGGAGCGCCCTGCATGTCCGGCAATACCTTCGGCAAGCTGTTCACTGTCACCACCGCGGGCGAAAGCCATGGCCCGGCGTTGGTCGCCATTGTCGACGGCTGCCCGCCCGGCCTCGAGCTGTCCCTGGAAGACCTGCAGCGTGACCTCGACCGCCGCAAGCCCGGCACCAGCCGCCACACCACCCAGCGCCAGGAACCCGATGAAGTCGAGATCCTCTCCGGTGTGTTCGAAGGTCGCACCACCGGCTGCGCCATCGGCCTGTTGATCCGCAACACCGACCAGAAGTCCAAGGACTACTCGGCGATCAAGGACCTGTTCCGCCCGGCCCACGCCGACTACACCTACCACCACAAATACGGCGAGCGCGACTACCGTGGCGGCGGCCGCAGCTCGGCCCGCGAAACCGCGATGCGCGTGGCTGCCGGTGCCATCGCCAAGAAGTACCTGGCGACCCAGGGCATCGTCGTCCGTGGCTACATGAGCCAGCTGGGCCCGATCGAAATCCCGTTCAAGACCTGGGACAGCGTCGACGACAACGCCTTTTTCAGCCCGGACCCGGACAAAGTGCCGGAGCTGGAAGCCTATATGGACCAGTTGCGCCGCGACCAGGATTCGGTCGGGGCGAAAATCACCGTGGTCGCCGAGGGCGTGAAACCGGGTCTCGGCGAGCCGATCTTCGACCGTCTGGACGCTGAGCTGGCCCACGCGCTGATGAGCATCAACGCCGTCAAAGGCGTGGAAATCGGCGCCGGGTTCGCCTGCGTGTCCCAGCGCGGCACCGAGCACCGCGACGAACTGACCCCGCAGGGCTTCCTCAGCAACAATGCAGGCGGCATCCTCGGCGGTATTTCCTCCGGCCAGCCGATCGTTGCGCACCTGGCGCTCAAGGCCACGTCGAGCATCACCACCCCGGGCCGTTCGATCGATGTACACGGCAACCCGGTGGACGTGATCACCAAGGGCCGTCACGACCCGTGCGTCGGCATCCGTGCCACGCCGATCGCCGAAGCGATGATGGCGATCGTGTTGATGGACCACCTGCTGCGCAACCGTGGGCAAAACGCCGATGTGCGCGTGAGTACTCCGGTACTGGGCCAGCTGTGACGGTGTGTGGCGCGCGAGCTTGCTCGCGCCTTGCCGCAAAGCGGCCCCTTGCATGACTCCAGCACTTCCGTACTGGCGACTCTCCAGCTTCTACCTCTTCTACTTCGCCCTGCTGGGGGCCACGGCGCCGTTCCTGGCGCTGTACTTCGATCACCTGGGGTTCTCCAGCGCGCGTATCGGCGAGCTGGTGGCCATCCCCATGCTGATGCGCTGCGTGGCCCCCAATCTGTGGGGCTGGCTGGGCGACTATACCGGCCGGCGCCTGGCCATCGTGCGTGTGGGCGCACTGTGTACGCTGGTGAGTTTTGCGTTGATTTTCGTCAGCAAGACCTATGCCTGGCTGGCCCTGGTCATGGCCCTGCATGCGTTTTTCTGGCATGCGGTGCTGCCGCAGTTTGAAGTGATCACCCTGGCCCATCTGCATAAGCAGACTTCGCGCTATAGCCAGATCCGCCTGTGGGGCTCCATCGGCTTCATCCTCACGGTGGTGATCATGGGCCGCCTGTTCGACTGGCTGAGCCTGGATATCTACCCGGTGGTGGTCGTGGTGATCATGGCCGGGATCATCGGTGCCAGCCTGTGGGTGCCGAATGCGCAGCCGGCGAACCACGGCCCCCGCCTGGCCGGCGAGGGTTTCCTCAAGCAGTTGCGCAGCCCCGGCGTCCTGGCGTTTTACGCCTGCGTGGCGTTGATGCAAATGAGCCATGGCCCGTATTACACCTTTCTCACCCTGCACCTGGAACACTTGGGCTACAGCCGTGGCGTGATCGGCATGCTGTGGGCCCTCGGGGTGGTGGCGGAAGTGTTGATGTTCCTGGGCATGAGCCGCATCCTCACGCGTTTCTCGGTGCGCCGGGTGCTGCTGGCGAGTTTCCTGTTGGCGGCGCTGCGCTGGTTGTTGCTGGGCGCGTTCGCGGAATTTTTCTGGGTGCTGCTGCTGGCGCAGGTGATGCACGCGGCTACCTTCGGCAGTTTTCATGCGGCGGCGATTGCCTTTGTGCAGCGCAGCTTCGGCGCCCGCCAGCAAGGTCAGGGCCAGGCGTTATACGCGGCCTTGGCCGGCACCGGCGGCGCGCTTGGCGCGCTGTACGCCGGTTACAGCTGGAACCTGTTGGGGCCGGCCCTGACCTTCAGTATCGCCAGCATCGCGGCCCTGGCCGCCGCCCTTATCATCGGCTTTCGATTGCACGAGCAGAACCAAGGAACCGTCCTATGAGTTATGTAGCCGTTTACCACGTCGCCACACCGGACACACCGAACAAAGTCCTGACCCACTTCGACGATATCGCGTCGACCCTGGCCGAGCATGGCGTGCGATTCGAGCGCTGGCAGCCCGCCGTTATTGAAAAAGGCGCAGACGACGCCACCATGATCGCGGCGTACCAGCCACGGATCGACGCCCTCGGCTACGCCTGCGTCGAGGTGCTGCACGCCCCCGGCGACCCTGCGCAGAAGGCGGCATTGCGCGATCAGTTCCTTGCCGAGCGGCGTTACAGCGAAGATGAAGCGCGCTTTTTCATCGCCGGCCAAGGCCTGTTTGCCTTGCACATTGGTGACTATGTGTACGGCGTGCGCTGTGAGAAAAATGACCTGCTGCTGATCCCGGCCGGCATGCCCCATTGGTTTGATATGGGCGAGCACCCACATTTTGTGACGCTGCGCCTGTCCCATGCGGCAGGCGGCGGGGTGCCTGAGTTCAGCGGGGACGATATCGCCGCTGGTTTCCCTGGGTTGGATGACTAGGCTTAATCGACTTGAATCTTCAACCCCGACGAGTTGGAAGTTGTTGTGGGAAGAAGCTTATTTATCTGTAAGGCCTGGCTGTTTATCGCCGGCCTTACGCTTTGACGCGCTCCAATATGTAACTCTCTCCGGTCTTAATGTTTGTATCGCCTGTCAATAGGAGGAATCCGAAAGGCGATAAGCATCAGCCAACAATAAGGAGAGAAAGCGATGAGTGATCCAGAGGTGTCAGGTGCGCCGTTGAGCGTGCCCACCGATGTCAGAAAACGCTTGGCCTTGTCCGGCAAGCCCCTGACTCCGACCGAATTGGAGATCTTGCGCTGGGCCTCCGAAGGCAAGACCATCTGGGAAATCAGCCGGATTCGTGAAACGTCCCAAGCCGCAGTGAAATTCCACCTGCGTAACATCTATGGCAAGTTGCAAGTCAACAATCGTGTACAAGCGATGAATGAAGCCGCCCGATTGGGCCTGTCCTGAACCCATGAAAAAGGGCCGCGACGCTGGATGGCGTCGCGGCCCTTTTTTGTGTGTCTTAGGCCGAATGGTAAGTCGGCAGGGCAAAGCGGTTCTGGCTCTGCAGCATGGAAATCTGCGGCAGTTCGCTGGCTTGTTCGGCCAGGTCGCGGCGAATGGCGCTGATCACCCAGGTGAGTTGATCGGCTGTGTGCAGTTGCTGGTAGGAGATCGAGCGCTTGACCTGCTTGCCTTCGCTGTTGCGCAGGGTCAGCAGGATACCGCCGTCCGGGCGTGGCTGAGTGGTGACGTCGTATTGGGAGAATACTGAGGCGAATTTATCTTGGATCAGGCTCATGTCTATCAGCTCCGTTGGCTCAAGTTGGCAAGCATGGAGTGATAGGTGCAGTGATTGTGCCATCTCACGTTTTTATATAAAGTCTTTAAAAATCAATAAGTTGTAAAAAGTCAGGATTTTTGATTTCGTGCAAATTGCATGAATGGCCATCATGCATCCTGCATTTTGCGCTACTCGATCCGGCCGGGCGGGCGCCTCGTCACTGATAGGGACTGCCGATGTGTCGCAAAATTCCCTGTGGGGCGGTTGCGGCTTCGGGATACAAAACATTTCAAATCCCGCGTGTACAGCCGAAGAACGGCTGGCGTATTTTCCCCTGAGCATTTGGCTTCTTGCCTACAAAAAATGCCGGAGTTTCTGGCCCCGACGAAGAATAAGAAAAAGGACGTTCCTCCATGCGCCATCCGCAAAACGACATGATTACCTGGAGCATGCTGCTGCGTAAGGTGCCCGCCATCGTCCGCGCCTTGCCACGGGTGGTCCGCGGCATGCGTGCCGCGAATGTCACCGACCCCGCGCAGCCCTGTGGCCTGGGCTGGCATTTCGAGCAAGCCGCCCTGCGCAACCCTGACGGCGCGGCGTTGTTGTACGGCGACAGCGTGCTCAGTTACCGCGATGCCAACCAGCGTGCGAACCGCATCGCCCACCACCTGCAGAGCCAGGGCATCCGCAAAGGCGATGTGGTGGCGCTGTTTATTGAAAATCGCCCCGAATTGCTGCTCAACGTGCTGGCCGTGGCCAAGCTGGGCGGCATCTGCGCCATGCTCAATACCTCGCAAACCCAGGCGGCGCTGGTACACAGCCTGAATCTGGTCAACCCGGTGGCGATTGTGGTGGGGGCGGAGTTGGTGGAGGCCTACACAGCGGTGCGCGATCAAGTGGTGATCGCGGCCGATCGCACCTGGTTTGTCGCGGATCAACCCGGCAGCGCGGTGCCTGCCGGCTATATCGACCTGATGGCGGCCAGCGCCGAGTGCACGCTGGACAACCCGGCCAGTTCCCGGCAGATCTTTTTCAACGACCCGTGCTTCTATATCTACACCTCCGGCACCACCGGCTTGCCCAAGGCCGGCATCATGAAACATGGCCGCTGGACCAAAACCGCGGTCAGCTTCGCCAGCATCGCCCTCGACATGGGCCCCGCCGACGTCATGTATTGCACCTTGCCGCTGTACCACGCCACCGGCCTTTGCGTGTGCTGGGGCTCGGCGATCGTCGGCGCGTCGGGGTTCGCGATTCGCCGCAAATTCAGCGCCAGCCAGTTCTGGGGCGATGTGCGCAAGTTCAACGCGACCACCCTGGGTTATGTCGGTGAGCTGTGCCGTTACCTGCTCGACCAGCCGGCCAGCGCCCAGGACCGTGACAACCGGGTGATCAAGATGGTCGGCAATGGCCTGCGGCCCGGTGTATGGGCGCAGTTCAAGCAACGCTTTGGCGTCGAGCATATCTGTGAGCTGTATGCCGCGAGTGACGGCAATATCGGCTTCACCAATGTGTTGAATTTCGACAACACCATCGGCTTCTGCCTGCAGCGCTGGGCGCTGGTGGACTACGCCCACGACAGCGGTGAGCCGCTGCGTGGCGCCGATGGTTTCATGCGCAAGGTGCAAACGGGCGGGGAGGGCCTGTTGCTGGCGAGGATCGATGAAAAGGCCCCGTTCGACGGTTACACCGACCCGGAAAAGAACCGCAAGGTGGTGCTGACCGACGTGTTCGAAAAGGGCGACCGCTACTTCAATACCGGCGATCTGCTGCGCAGCATCGGTTTCGGCCATGCGCAATTTGTCGATCGCCTGGGCGACACCTATCGCTGGAAAGGCGAAAACGTTTCCACCACCGAGGTCGAGAACATCCTGTTGCAACACCCGCAGATCGCCGAGGTGGTGGCCTACGGTGTCGAGATCGAAAACACCAATGGCCGCGCCGGCATGGTCGCCATCACCCCCAGCGAATCCCTGGCCGCCCTGGATATGCGCGAGTTGCTGCAGTTCGCTCATGGCCAGTTGCCGCACTATGCGGTGCCGCTGTTCCTGCGGATCAAGATGAAGATGGAGACAACGGGCACGTTCAAATACCAGAAAGTACGGCTCAAGGAAGAAGCGTTCGACCCGGCCAAGGCCGGCAACGACCCGGTCTACGCCTGGCTGCCCGGTTCGGATTGCTATGTGCCGGTCACCGGGCAATTGTTGGCGCAGATCCAGGGCGGACAGTTCCGCTATTGATTCTGCCTATGGTGGCTGTTGACAAAAAAACCATGACAGTGGGGAACTCCCTCGCGACACTGGGCGCCTACTCTTCAGTACCCGAAGCCGCACCAGACAAGGAGCCCCCACATGTCAGACCATGCCAAACAAATGACCGAAGACGAAGCCGCCGAATTTGCCGAGCAGGTCTTCGACGTCGCGCGCAGAGGCGATGCCGCCTTGCTTGCCGCGCTGCTGGCCAAGGGCTTGCCAGCCAACCTGCGTAACCACAATGGCGACACCTTGCTGATGCTGGCCGCCTATCACGGCCACGCCGACGCGGTCAAAGTGCTGCTGGAGTTCAAGGCCGACCCACAGATCGCCAACGACAAGCATCAACTGCCGATCGCCGGCGCGGCGTTCAAGGGCAACTTGCCCGTGGTCAAGGCGCTGATCGAAGGCGGCGCGCCGGTTGATGCGTCGTCCTCCGACGGCCGCACGGCATTGATGATGGCCGCGATGTTTAACCGCGTTGAAATGGTCGACTACCTGCTCAGCCAGGGCGCCAACCCCAAGACTGCCGACGCCCAGGGCGCCACGGCATTGGCCGCGGCACAGACCATGGGCGCGGTGGATACGGCGGCGCAGTTGCAGAAACTGGTGTAGGCTACGCGCCCTCGAAAACCCGCCCGCCACAGGACCCCTTCATGAAAAACGCCCTCGTCGAACTCATCCGTAAAATCAGCGCCGGCGTCATGGGCGACGACGAGGTGGCGCGAATCGCCGAGGAAGCGGCGCAGGCCTACGCCGACCCGGTGGCCTTTCTGGCGGCGAACCCGGACATCAACTACGACGATACTTTCCCGATTCCGCTGGGCGAGTGGGTGGTGGTCGGCAGCCTGCCGGACACGGTGCTGTTCCAGGCCGACACCTATGGCGACTTGTTTGCACAGATCGTCGCCTCGTTCGGCCCCGGCGTGGTGTTCAACCTCAAGCCCAAGCAACTGGCCAAGACCGAAGCCCTCACCGCGCTCAATCGCATCCAGATCCAGATGAGTGCGCTCAGCCCGCAAGACGGTGGTTATGTGTTGCTGAACTTCAGCCAGCCGCTGGATGACGAGATCCAGGCCGTGCTGGTGTTCGGCAACGACCTGCCGCGCGTGCTGGAACTGTGCGCCGAAGTCGGCATCCACGGCGAACCGTCCCTGGAAGCCCTGCGGGTCGCGGTCCACGTCTGAAATAAAACGGAACCCCAGCCAGGGCTGGCTATCCTACAAGGGCATGCCCTCACTTAGGAGCGACACCATGGGTTCCACTTTCAACGGTCTGGTCGGGCTGATCATCCTCGCGCTGGATATCTGGGCGATCATCAATGTGTTCAAAAGCGGCGCGAGCACCGGTGCCAAGGTGTTGTGGATTCTGTTGATCCTGCTGCTGCCGGTCCTGGGCCTGATCATCTGGGCGATTGCCGGGCCGCGGGGCAACGTGCGGTTCTGAGCTCCAGCTTCACTCAAGCTGAAGCGGGCACGGAAAATGTGGGAGGGGGCTTGCCCCCTCCCACAATGGTTTCAGCAAATGCCTTGATATTGTGTGTCGAAATATTCGCTGTACGAAATTTTCACATCTCATCCAAGACAATTCGCCGGCTTTATCTCCCTGCAACGGCTCTATCTCAAGCACCGCCAGTTGCAGGATTGCGGCACGCATTCAGTAATTAATGGCGTTGCCGGCAGTGATCGGGCACCATTTGCGCCATCGCGTTTACCGCCTACCCCAGCCAGCCTGGGCGAGGGCCGGACGCCACTGCACTCTTTTTCGCAACTTAAACCTCCAATGGGTCCTGAAACGACATGGCAAACCCGGACGCCCTGAATCAGCAGCGAGCTTCTAATCGCCTGCTGCAACCGACCGTCAAATCCCATCTGGCATACACGCTGCTTTGTGCACTGGTCATGATGGTGATGTTCTCCCTGCTGCGCCTGGCGCTGCTGGCCTACAACCGCGAGATGATCCTCGACACACCGGCCTCGACCTTCCTGGAAGCGTTCGCCAACGGCCTGCGCCTGGACATTCGCCTGGTGGTGTACCTGACGATCCCCTTGCTGCTGTCACTGTTCAGCGTGCGGGCCATGGCCGCGCGGGGGTTCTTCCGTTTCTGGCTGACCCTTGCCTCCAGCATCGCGCTGTTCCTGGGCCTGATGGAGATGGACTTCTACCGCGAATTCCACCAGCGCCTCAACGGCCTGGTCTTCCAGTACGTGAAGGAAGACCCGAAAACCGTGATGAGCATGCTCTGGTACGGTTTCCCGGTGGTGCGCTACCTGCTGGCCTGGGCCGTGGGCACGCTGATCCTGAGCGTGGCCTTCAAGGGCGCCGATCGGGCGACGCGCCCGCGCGGCCCGTTCAGCGGCGGCAGCATCGGCACCCGCCAGGTGGCACCGTGGTATTCGCGCATCGCGGTGTTTGTGGTGTGCCTGCTGGTCGCCGTGGTCGCCGCTCGCGGCACCCTGCGCCAGGGCCCGCCGCTGCGTTGGGGTGACGTCTACACCACCGACTCGAACTTCGCCAACCAATTGGGCCTCAATGGCACGTTGTCGTTGATCGCCGCGGCCAAGTCGCGCTTCTCCGAAGAACGCACCAACATCTGGAAGGCCACCCTCGAACAACCACTGGCCACCCAGACCGTGCGCGACATGCTGGTGTTGCCGCAAGAGAAGCTGGTGGATACCGACACCGCCGCCGTGCGCCGTGATTTCACGCCACCGGCCGAGAAAACCCTGCCGATCAAGAACGTCGTGGTGATCCTGATGGAGAGCTTCGCCGGTCACTCGGTGGGCGCCCTGGGGCGTCCGGGCAATATCACGCCGTACTTCGACAAACTGTCCAAGGAAGGCCTGCTGTTCGACCGCTTCTTCTCCAACGGCACCCACACCCACCAGGGTATGTTTGCCACCATGGCGTGCTTCCCGAACCTGCCGGGTTTCGAATACCTGATGCAGACCCCGGAAGGCAGCCACAAGCTGTCGGGCCTGCCGCAGTTGCTCAGTGCGCGCAAGTTTGACGACGTGTATGTCTACAACGGCGACTTCGCCTGGGACAACCAGTCGGGTTTCTTCAGCAACCAGGGCATGACCAACTTCATCGGCCGCAACGACTTTGTCGACCCGGTGTTCTCCGACCCGACCTGGGGCGTGTCCGACCAGGACATGTTCAACCGTGGCCTGGAAGAACTGAAAGCGCGTGAAGGCGGCAAGCCGTTCTACGCCCTGCTGCAAACCCTGTCCAACCACACGCCGTATGCCTTGCCGACCCCGTTGCCGGTGGAGAAAGTCACCGACCGTGGCAGCCTCAACGAGCATTTGACGGCGATGCGCTACTCCGACTGGGCCCTCGGCCAGTTCTTTGAAAAGGCCCGCAAGGAGCCGTACTTCAAGGAAACCCTGTTTGTGATCGTGGGCGACCACGGTTTCGGCAACGAGCAGCAGATCACCGAGATGGACCTGGGCCGCTTCAACGTGCCGATGCTGATGATTGCTCCGGGCATGCAAGAGAAGTTCGGCGTGCGTGACCACACCGTGGGCACCCAGATCGACATCGTGCCGACCATCATGGGCCGTCTGGGTGGCGATACTCTGCACCAGTGCTGGGGGCGTGACCTGCTCAACCTGCCGGAAGGCGACAAGGGTTTCGGCGTGATCAAGCCTTCGGGCAGCGATCAGACCGTGGCGCTGGTCACCGGCGACCGCGTGCTGGTATTGCCTAAGGAAATGCCACCGAAGCTGTGGGAATACGAACTGGGCGCCGAGCCGACCGGTAAAGTGATCGCGGAATCGCCGGACGAGGCAGGGCTGAAACAGAAGCTCGAATCGTTCCTGCAGACCGCGACCAAAAGTTTGCTGGATAACACCGCCGGTGTTGTCGATGGCAAGCCGGACTGATTGACCGGCAATAAAAAAGAGGCCTTCATGAAGGCCTCTTTTTTTGTCCGGCGTTTATATCTTGCCGAGTAACAACAGCACCAGCAGCACCACCAGGACTACGCCGAGAATACCCGATGGACCATAACCCCAGCTACGGGAGTGCGGAAACACTGGCAAACCGCCGACCAGCAGGAGAATCAGGATGATGATTAAAATGAGGCTCATAATTGTATTTCCTTATAGGCCTTCTGCAAGGACCGGTTGTTTAAAGTTAGGCCCGTGGGTTTAATCGCGGACGCCTTAATAACTCCGACTGTGCCGCTTCGCAGAAAATTCCGTGTTTTTTTAAAGCATTTCGAAGACCTGCTTATTTCTTTTAATGCGTCGCTGAATGCCTGCGCTTAGTTGAAAAAGATTGAACTTAGGGCGTGCCGTGGTATCCGACCCGGCCCGTGGTTTGCTCGGGGCATTCATCAATTGGATGGTGCGTGGGTGTAGGAAAAACCTTCGCTACACTGCCGATCACTTCTTCTGTGAACCACAAGGCTATTTTCCTATGCAAAATCGCATGATGATCACCGGTGCCGGGTCCGGCCTGGGTCGCGAAATCGCGCTGCGCTGGGCCCGCGAGGGTTGGCAGTTGGCCTTGTCGGATGTCAGCGAGCCAGGCTTGCAAGAGACTCTCAGGTTAGTGCGCGAGGCGGGTGGCGATGGCTTTGTCCAGCGCTGCGATGTGCGCGACTACAGCCAGCTCACCGCCTTTGCCCAGGCCTGCGAGGTCAAGCTGGGCGGGATCGATGTGATCGTCAACAATGCCGGCGTGGCCTCCGGCGGGTTCTTCGCCGAACTGTCGCTGGAAGACTGGGACTGGCAGATCGCAATCAACCTGATGGGCGTGGTCAAGGGCTGCAAGGCCTTTCTGCCGCTGCTGGAAAAGAGCAAGGGCCGCATCATCAACATCGCCTCGATGGCGGCGCTGATGCAAGGGCCGGCGATGAGCAACTACAACGTGGCCAAGGCGGGCGTGGTGGCGTTGTCGGAGAGCCTGCTGGTGGAACTCAAACAACAGGAAATCGGGGTTCACGTGGTGTGCCCGTCGTTCTTCCAGACCAACCTGTTGGACTCGTTCCGTGGGCCGACCCCGGCGATGAAGGCGCAGGTGGGCAAGCTGCTGGAAAGCTCGCCGATCTCGGCGGCGGATATCGCCGATTACATCTATCAGCGGGTGGCCGAGGGCGAGTTCATGATCCTGCCCCACGAGCAAGGGCGGATGGCTTGGGCGTTGAAGCAGAAAAACCCGCAGTTGCTGTATGACGAGATGACCGTGATGGCCGACAAAATGCGCGCCAAGGCCCAGGCGATTAAAGGCTGAGTGGGGCACGGTCGTAAATGTCGGAGCGGGGCTCGGCGCAAAAAATCATGTGGTCTGTCAGGCAAGTTACCTACCGTTGTAGGTGGTGCCTGATTTGACCGCAAGCCGTTGCTGAGCATCACCCAAGCGCGCAAGGTCGGGGTCCTGTCACTCGAAAAGGACAACCGCCATGCTGGTCTTAAGCCGCACCGTAGGCGAAATCATTTCCATCGGCGATGACATCGCCTTGCACATCCTCGAACTCAACGGTTCCCAGGTGAAGTTCGGGGTTCAAGCCCCGGCCGAGGTGTCGGTCCACCGCGCCGAGGTGTACCAGAAGATCGTCGAACGCCAGGACACCGCCAGCCATCCGCTGCCCAATCCCTGAACTGCACCTTCAGTCGAACAGGTGCTTGGGCACGTCGTGCTTGAGCATCAACTGGCATTGCTCGCTGTCGGGGTCGAAGACGATCAATGCCTGGCCCTTGGTCAGTGCCTGGCGCACGCGCAGTACGCGGGTTTCCAGGGGCGTGTCGTCGCCATTGTCGGTGCCGTCGCGGGTCACGAAGTCTTCGATGAGGCGGGTCAGGGTGTCGACTTCAAGTGCGTCGTAGGGAATCAGCATACAAGCCTCTGGGGTTAAGTCCCGGCGATGCTACTGCGCCGGGACCGTTGTTGCCAGTGTCAGGACTTCTGGCCGACCAGGCTGTCCACCGACGGCACGCGGGTATCGCTCTCCATTTGGGTCTCGTACTCGATCTGATGACTGAACCGATCCAGTGACCCTTGCGCCGGTTGCGCGTCGCTGGCGAACACCGGCGGGCTGAGAATGTAAGCGCTCAACAACCGGCTGAGGGCCGCGAGGCTGTCGATGTGGGTGCGCTCGTAGCCGTGGGTCGCATCGCACCCGAACGCCAGCAGGGCGGTGCGGATGTCGTGGCCGGCGGTGACTGCCGAGTGTGCGTCGCTGAAGTAATAACGAAACAGATCGCGGCGCACCGGCAGGTCGTTATCCGCCGCCAGGCGCAGCAGGTGGCGTGACAGGTGATAGTCATACGGCCCGCCGGAATCCTGCATCGCCACACTGACCGCGTGTTCGCTGGAGTGCTGGCCGGGGGCGACCGGGGCGATGTCGATGCCGACGAACTCACTGACGTCCCAGGGCAGGGCGGCGGCCGCGCCACTGCCGGTTTCCTCGGTGATGGTGAACAGCGGGTGACAGTCGATCAGCAAGGGTTCGCCGCTGTCGATGATCGCCTTGAGGGCGGCGAGCAGCGCGGCGACGCCGGCTTTGTCGTCGAGGTGACGCGCGCTGATATGCCCGCTCTCGGTGAACTCGGGCAGCGGGTCGAACGCCACATAGTCACCGATGCCGATCCCCAGGGAATCGCAATCGGCGCGGGTGGCGCAGTACGCGTCCAGGCGCAGTTCGACATGGTCCCAACTCACCGGCATTTCATCCACGGCGGTGTTGAACGCATGCCCGGAGGCCATCAGCGGCAACACGCTGCCACGGATCACGCCGTTGTCGGTGAACAGGCTGACGCGGCTGCCCTCGGCGAAGCGGCTCGACCAGCAGCCCACCGGAGCGAGGGTCAGGCGGCCGTTGTCCTTGATCGCGCGCACGGCGGCGCCGATGGTGTCCAGGTGCGCCGACACTGCGCGGTCGGGGCTGTTTTTCTGGCCCTTGAGGGTGGCGCGGATGGTGCCGCGGCGCGTCATTTCAAAGGGGATGCCCAGTTCTTCGAGGCGTTCGGCGACATAGCGCACGATGGTGTCGGTAAACCCGGTCGGGCTGGGAATGGCGAGCATTTCCAGCAGCACTTTTTGCAGGTAGTTGAGGTCCGGTTCGGGAATGGTTCGGGTCATGGAAACTCCTGATGGGTTGAGGGCATCGATGGTTTCGATGAGGGTGGAGCGGCGCCGGCCCAGGCAATACTTCGTTCAGGCGCTGGGCTGACTGTGCGGAAACAACAAATCCACAAACCGTTCTGCCGTTGGCTGCGGTTCATGATTGGCCAGCCCGGCCCGTTCGTTGGCTTCGATAAACACGTACTCCGGTTGATCGGCGGCCGACACCATCAGGTCGAGGCCGACCATCGGGATGTCGAGGGCACGCGCGGCGCGCACGGCGGCGTCGACCAGCGTCGGATGGAGGATCCCGGTGACGTCTTCCAGGCAGCCGCCGGTGTGCAGGTTGGCGGTGCGGCGCACGGCCAATTGCGCGCCACGGGGCAGGATGCTGGAGTAGTCATGACCGGCCGCGTGCAGGGTGCGTTCGGTTTCGGCGTCCAGCGGGATTTTGCTTTCGCCGTCGGTGGCGGCCTGGCGTCGGCGGCTTTGCGCCTCGATCAGGGCGCGGATGGAATGCTGGCCGTCGCCGACCACTTCGGCCGGGCGGCGGATCGCCGCGGCGACCACCTCGAAGCCGATCACCAGGATGCGCAGGTCCAGGCCTTCGTGGAAGCTTTCGAGCAAGACCCGGCTGTCGAACTGACGCGCTGCTTCAATCGCCTGTTGCACCTCTTCGATGGTCTGCAGGTCCACCGCCACGCCCTGGCCCTGTTCACCATCCAGCGGTTTGACCACGATGCGCTGGTGTTGGTCGAGGAACTCCAGGTTGTCGTCGGCGCTGCCCGCCCGCTGTTGCGCCGGCAGTTTCAACCCGGCGCCCTTGAGCACCTTGTGGGTCAGGCTTTTGTCCTGGCACAGGGTCATGCTGATGGCGCTGGTCAGGTCGCTCAACGATTCACGGCAGCGCACGCGGCGCCCGCCATGGCTGAGGGTGAACAGGCCGGCATCGGCATCGTCTACCTGCACGTCGATGCCGCGGCGATGGGCTTCTTCGACGATGATCCGCGCGTAAGGGTTGAACCCCGCCTGCGGGCCCGGGCCGAGGAACAGTGGCTGGTTGATGCCGTTCTTGCGCTTGATCGCAAAGGTGGCCAAGGCACGAAAGCCGAGCTTGGCGTAGAGGCTCTTGGCCTGGCGGTTGTCGTGCAGCACCGACAGGTCCAGGTAGCTCAGGCCACGGCTCATGAAGTGTTCCACCAGGTGGCGCACCAGCACTTCGCCGACGCCGGGGCGCGTGCAGTGCGGGTCGACCGCCAGGCACCACAGGCTGCAACCGTGTTCCGGGTCGTGGAAGGCTTTTTGATGGTTGAGGCCCATCACGCTGCCGATCACCGCGCCGCCGTGTTCGTCCTCGGCCAGCCAATACACCGGGCCGCCCGCGTGGCGGGGCGTCAGGCGCTCGGCGTCGACCGGCAGCATGCCGCGTCCCTGGTAGAGCTGGTTGACCGCCTGCCAATCGGCCGCGGTCTGGACGCGTCGAATACGGAAGCCACGAAACACGCGGGTCGACGGACGATAGTCAGAGAACCACAGGCGCAAGGTGTCGGACGGGTCGAGGAACAGTTGCTGCGGATCGATCCCGAGGATCTGCTGGGGCGCCGCCACGTACAGTGCGATGTCGCGCTCGCCGGCCTGCTCGTTGAGCAGTTCCTCGGCCAGGCTGGCCGGGTCGGGAAACGTGTGGCCGATCAACAACCGGCCCCAGCCGCAATGCACCGCGATCGGCTCGGCGGCCAGTGGGCTGCCGTCTTCGGCCAGGCGCGCTTGCAGGCGCTCGTAGGTCGGCGCCTGGCCTTTGAGCAAGCGTTGGCTGTAAGCCGCTGCGAGAGGTTTCATTGATCAGATTCCTTGTTCGCTGAGCCACAGGTTCAGCGCCGCCAGTTGCCACAGCTTGGAGCCGCGCAGTGGGGTGAGTTGACCGTGTGGGTCGGTGAGCAAGCGGTCGAGCATGGCCGGATTGAACAGGCCGCGGTCCTGGCTCGGGTCCAGCAGCAACTCGCGGACCCAGTTCAGGGTATCGCCTTGCAAATGCTTGAGGCCGGGCACCGGGAAGTAACCTTTCTTGCGGTCGATGACTTCACTCGGGATGACCCGACGCGCCGCCTCTTTGAGGACCTGCTTGCCGCCATCGGGCAATTTGAATTTTCCCGGTACGCGGGCCGACAGTTCCACCAGGCGGTAGTCGAGAAACGGTGTGCGCGCTTCCAGGCCCCAGGCCATGGTCATGTTGTCGACGCGCTTGACCGGGTCGTCGACCAGCATCACCGTGCTGTCCAGGCGCAGCGCCTTGTCCACGGCGGCATCGGCGCCCGGCATTGCGAAATGCTCGCGCACGAAGTCGCCGGCGGCGTCATTGGCGGTCAGCCATTTCGGCGCGACGGTGGCTGCGTAGTCGTCATGGCTGCGATCGAAAAACGCTTCGCGGTACGCCGCATACGGGTCGCTGGCGCCGTCCACCTGCGGGTACCAGTGGTAACCGGCGAACAGTTCATCGGCGCCCTGGCCGCTTTGCACCACTTTGCAGTGCTTGGCCACTTCCCGCGAGAGCAGGTAAAAGGCGATGCAGTCGTGGCTGACCATCGGCTCGCTCATGGCGCGGAACGCCGCTGGCAGTTGCTCGATGATCTCGCCCTCGGCGATGCGCAGTTGGTGGTGCCGGGTGCCGTAGTGCTTGGCGATCAGGTCCGAGTACTGGAACTCGTCGCCGCGTTCGCCGCCGGCGTCTTCAAAGCCGATGGAGAAGGTCGACAGGTCCTGCACGCCGACGTCACGCAGCAGGCCGACGAGCAGGCTCGAGTCGACGCCGCCGGACAGCAACACGCCCACATCCACGGCGGCGCGTTGGCGGATGGCCACGGCTGCGCGGGTGCTGTCGAGTACGCGCTCGGTCCAGTCTTCGAGGGTCAGGTGCTGCTCATCCTCACGCGGGCCGTAAGGCAGGGTCCACCAGGTTTTCTGCTCGGTGTTGCCGTGGGCGTCGATACGCATCCAGCTGGCTGGCGGCAGTTTTTCGATGCCGGCCAGCAGCGTGCGCGGCGCGGGCACCACGGCGTGGAAGTTCAGGTAATGGTTGAGCGCCACCGGATCGAGCACCGGGTTGATATCGCCGCCCTTGAGCAGGGCCGGCAATGTCGAGGCAAAGCGCAGGCGCTGGCCGGTGCGCGACAGGTACAAAGGCTTCACGCCGAGACGGTCGCGGGCGATGAACAGCCGCTGGGCATCGCGCTCCCAGATCGCAAACGCAAACATGCCGTTGAGCTTGGGCAGCAGGGCTTCGCCCCAGGCGTGATAGCCCTTGAGCAGCACTTCGGTGTCGCCGCCGGAATAGAAGGCGTAACCCAGGGCTTCGAGCTCCTGGCGCAGTTCCGGGAAGTTATAGATCGCGCCGTTGAAGGCCAGGGACAACCCCAGCTGCGCATCGACCATCGGTTGGGCAGAGCCGTCCGACAGGTCCATGATTTTCAGGCGTCGATGGCCCAGGGCAATCGGCCCCTGGGCATGGAAGCCCCAGGCGTCGGGGCCGCGTGGGGCCAAGTGATGGGTGATGCGCTCAATCGCAGCCAGGTCGGCAGGTTGGGCATCGAAACGTAGTTCTCCAGCTAATCCGCACATAAATTCCTTACCGGTTTTTCCGTTGGGGAGGGGTCAATACTCAATACGCCCAAAAGGCGCGTACCCAGAAACTGACACACGGCTATCAGTGGAGTTTTAGATCAATCTGTTATAAGGCAAACAGCCTTGACTGTTCGGGCGTGAGCCTGCGCAGCGTGTGGCGGCGGATTTGCGGGTGGTAAATAGGGTTGGCAAATATACAAGTTTTGCGCGGTTTGCCGTTGTGGACCGGCTGTTTGAAGAGGGCCAACAGTGTGTCGCTCGGGCGCTTGACCGCGCCGTTGTTATGACCCGCCGGTGCCGCGAATCAACGCGCGCACGGCGAATCGATTGGGATGGCAGGCGTCGGCCACGCTTCTGGGCAGCGGCAGGGGTTCATCGTCCAGCCAGGCCGCCAGCAGTTCGGCGCACAGCGGCGCGGTCACCAGGCCGCGTGAGCCGTGGCCGCTGTTGATGTACACGCCGTCGAGCCACGGGCACTCGGCCTCGGGGGGCTGACGGGCGTCCTTGCGCAGCGCGGCGTAGGCCTGGTCGAAGAGGGCGCGATCGGCCAGCGGCCCGATAATCGGCAGGTAGTCCGGGCTGGTGCAGCGGAACCCGGCGCGGCCTTCGAGCTGATCGGCGGCCAGTGTGTCGGCGTTCAAGCGGTGGGCCAGGTCGACGGAGATTTCCTGCAGCATCTCCAGGTTGCCGACATGCTCGGCGACTGTCGGCGTCAGGTCGTCACTCTTGAAGTCGAAGCTGGCGCCCAGGGTGTGCTCGCCGAGGCGCGCCGGAGCCACGTAGCCCTCGGCACAGACCACGGTGGCCAGCGCCTGGCTGTCTGGGGTTTGCGCCAGGCGGGTGATTTGCCCGCGAATGCGCTTGAGGGGCAGCTCGGCGCTGAACGGGAACCGCTTGATCTCGGCCGCGCCGGCCAGCACCACCACCGTGGCGCTGGCCAGCAGGGTGTCGCCGGCCAGGGCTTGCCATTGCCCGTCGACCCGTTGCAACTCAAGGGCCTCGTGATGCGTCAGCACGTTGATCAACGGGTGCCGGGCTTGCCATTCGCATAAGGCCGGCGGGTGTACCCAGCCCCCTTCGGGGAAAAACAGCCCGCCGTGTTCCAGCGCCACCCCGGCGCGCGCTTGAGCCTGGGCCTGGTCCAACGGCTGCAGCAGGCCGGGCGCAAACGCCGCGGCCAGCTGTGCCTGGCGCTCGGCTTCCTTGGCGTTGAACGCCAGCTGCAGCACGCCGCAACCGTCCCAGTCGACGCCCCGGTGCAGGTGTTCGAGCAGGCGCCGGGTGTGGCCGAACCCGCTCAAAATCAATTGCGAAAGGGCCGTGCCATGGGCCGACAACTTGAGGTACAGCACCCCTTGCGGGTTGCCCGAGGCTTCCTCGGCCAGGCGGGCATGGCGTTCCAGCAGGCTGACGTTCCAGCCGCGCGCGGCGAGGCTGGCCGCCGTGGTGCAGCCGGCCAGGCCGCCGCCGATCACCAGGGCGCTGCGTTCGCCGTGCAGCGGCGCCGGGCGGGCGAACCACGGTTTACCTGCGGCAGGCAACGGCGTCTCGGCCGGCCAGCCGAGGAATTCACCGCGCAGGATTTCCCATTTATGCCCGATGCCCGGCGTGCGCTTCATCTTGAACCCGGCGGCATTGATCAGGCGCCGTACCCAGCCGGTGCTGGTGAAGGTGCTGATGGTCGACCCCGGGGCCGCCAGGCGCGCCAGTTCGGCAAACAGCTCGGCGGTCCACATGTCGGGGTTCTTCGCCGGGGCGAAACCGTCGAGAAACCACGCGTCGATTTGCGCATCCAACTGCGGCAACTGCTCCAGCGCATCGCCGATCAGCAGGGTCAAGGTCACACGGCCGTTATCCAGCACCAGGCGCTGGAAGCCTGGGTGGATGGCGATGTACTGCGCCAGCAATTGCGCGGCGAACGGCTGCAGTTCCGGCCAGAGGAGTAGGGCGCGTTGCAGGTCGGCGTGGCTCAGCGGGTATTTTTCCACGCTGACAAAATGCAGGCGCGCGCCGGCCACCGCGTGTTGTTCGAACAACTGCCAGGCGCAGAGAAAATTCAGCCCGGTGCCGAACCCGGTTTCGCCGATCACCAGGCGTCCGCCCGCCGGCAAGGCGGCAAACCGTGCCTGCAAACGGTTCTGTTCGAGGAACACATAGCGCGTTTCTTCAAGGCCCGACTGGTCGGAAAAGTACACATCGTCGAAGACCCGCGAATGCGGGCGACCTTGGTCATCCCAGTCGAGCTGGGCGTGGGTTACAGGGTTCATGGGCGACTCGGCAAAGGCAAGGTGGCCATTCTAGCCGATCAACCGGCAATGAATTGACCCACGGCAAGCGCATGTGGAATTTCCTCCCGCGTGTTGCTGCTCAATCCGCTAGTCTTGAGCGATCTTGAAACGGAGCTGCTCATGTTCGAATCCGCTGAAATCGGTCATGCCATCGACAAAGACACTTACGACACCGAAGTACCGGCCCTGCGCGAAGCCTTGCTGGAAGTGCAGTTCGAGCTGCAACAGCAGAAACGTTTCCCGGTGATCATCCTGATCAACGGCGTCGAAGGTGCCGGCAAGGGCGAGACGGTCAAACTGCTCAACGAATGGATGGACCCGCGTCTGATCGAAGTGCGTACCTTCGACCAGCAGACCGACGAAGAACTGGCCCATCCGCCCGCCTGGCGTTACTGGCGGCAGTTGCCCGCAAAAGGCCGCATGGGGGTGTTCTTCGGCAACTGGTACAGCCAGATGCTGCAAAGCCGGGTGCAGGGCGAAATCAAGGACGCCCGGCTCGACCAGGGCATCGCCGGCGCCGAACGCCTGGAGAAGATGTTCTGCGACGAAGGCGCGGTGATCTTCAAGTTCTGGTTTCACCTGTCCAAGAAACAGATGAAGGCGCGGCTCAAGGCCCTGGCCGACGACCCGCTGCACAGTTGGCGGATCAGCCCGCTGGACTGGCAGCAGTCCAAGACCTACGACAAGTTCGTTCACTTCGGCGAACGTGTGCTGCGTCGCACCAGCCGCGACTACGCGCCCTGGCATGTGATCGAAGGGGTCGACAGCAATTACCGCAGCCTCACCGTCGGCAAGATTCTGCTCGAGGGCCTGCAAAACGCCCTGAGGCAACCCAAGGGCAAAGTCAGCGGCATGAACCCGGCGCCGTTGCCGGCGGCCGTGGACCAAGTGAGCCTGCTCAACAGTCTCGACATGACCCTGAGCCTGGAAAAAGAAGACTACGAAGAGCAGTTGATCACCGAGCAGGCGCGTCTTTCCGGCCTGATGCGGGATAAGCGCATGCGCAAGCACGCGTTGATCACGGTATTCGAAGGCAACGATGCGGCCGGCAAAGGGGGCGCGATCCGCCGGGTCGCCGCGGCCCTCGACCCTCGCCAGTACCGCATCGTGCCGATCGCCGCGCCCACCGAAGACGAGCGCGCCCAGCCTTACCTGTGGCGTTTCTGGCGGCAGATTCCGGCACGGGGCATGTTCACCGTGTTTGACCGCTCCTGGTACGGCCGCGTGCTGGTGGAGCGCATCGAAGGCTTCTGCACCCCGATGGACTCGATGCGCGCCTATGGCGAGATCAATGATTTCGAAGAGCAACTGCGCGATGCCGGAGTGATCGTGGTCAAGTTCTGGCTGGCCATCGACAAGCAGACCCAACTGGAGCGCTTCCAGGCCCGCGAAGCGATCCCGTTCAAACGCTTCAAGATCACCGACGACGACTGGCGCAACCGCGAGAAGTGGGACGAATACCGTGCCGCCGTGGGCGATATGGTCGACCGCACCAGCACCGAGGTCTCGCCGTGGACCCTGGTCGAAGCCAATGACAAGCGCTGGGCGCGGGTCAAGGTGTTGCGCACTATCAACCTGGCGTTGGAGGAGGCGTTCGCCCAGTCCGACAAGCACGACCAGAAAGGCAAGAAGAAGTAGGCCTATAGGCGGGGTGAATGATCATCGCGGTTGGGCGGGCCTGGATTTATTCTCGAGCGCTCTCCCAACAACGACAAGATCGAGGTAGCCCCATGCGTGAAGTAGTGATCGTCGACAGCGTGCGAACCGGCCTGGCCAAGTCCTTTCGCGGCAAGTTCAACCAGACCCGACCGGATGACATGGCGGCCCATTGCGTCAACGCGCTGCTGACACGCAACGGCATCGACCCGGCCACGGTGGAAGATTGCATCGTCGGCGCGGGCTCCAACGAGGGCGCCCAGGGCTACAACATCGGGCGCAACGTCGCGGTGCTGTCGCAACTGGGCACCGGCACGGCGGGGATGACTCTCAACCGTTTCTGTTCCTCGGGCTTGCAGGCGATTGCCATCGCGGCCAACCAGATCGCCTCGGGCTGCAGCGATATCATTGTCGCCGGCGGCGTCGAGTCCATCAGCCTGACCATGAAAAGCGTCAACACCGACAACCTGATCAACCCGTTGCTCAAAGCGCAGGTGCCGGGCCTCTATTTTCCCATGGGCCAGACCGCCGAAATCGTTGCGCGCCGCTATCACGTCAGCCGCGAGGACCAGGACCGGTATGCCCTGCAAAGCCAGCAGCGCACCGCCCAGGCCCAGGCCGATGGCTTGTTCAACGATGAAATCGTGCCGATGGCGGTCAAGTACGCGGTCGAGGACAAGAACAGCGGCGCCGTGCAGGTGCTCGACGGTGTGGTCGAGCGCGACGACTGCAACCGCCCCGACACCACCCTGGCCAGTCTCCAGGGCTTGAAGCCGGTGTTTGCCGAAGACGGCTCGGTGACCGCGGGCAACTCTTCGCAATTGTCCGACGGCGCCTCGATGACCCTGGTGATGAGCCTGGAAAAAGCCCTGGCCCTGGGGCTCAAGCCCAAGGCGTTTTTCCGTGGCTTTGCCGTGGCTGGCTGCGAGCCCGATGAGATGGGCATCGGCCCGGTGTTCTCGGTGCCCAAGTTGCTCAAGGCCAAGGGCTTGCAGGTGGCGGATATCGACCTGTGGGAACTCAACGAGGCGTTCGCCTCCCAGTGCCTGTATGCGCGCGACCGCCTGGAAATCGACAATGCCAAATACAACGTCAACGGCGGCTCGATCTCCATCGGCCACCCGTTCGGCATGACCGGCTCGCGGCAAGTCGGGCACCTGGTGCGTGAGTTGCAGCGGCGTAATCTGCGTTACGGCATCGTCACTATGTGCGTGGGCGGCGGCATGGGGGCGACCGGGCTGTTCGAAGCTGTGCGCTGAGCCCACTGTGGGGGCAGGCCGGCTCCCGCACTTGCACAGTGCCGTATCCCAATCCGTCTACTTGCCCCTAGAATGCCGGTTCCACTTCCTCTGGCTTCTGGGGCACTCATGCACATCTCTTCCGGCCGCTGGGTCTATGGCTTTTGCTTGACCCTGCTGGCCGCGCTGCTCTGGGGCATTCTTCCGGTCAAACTCAAACAAGTGTTGCAGGTGATGGACCCGATCACCGTCACCTGGTTTCGCCTGACGGTCGCCGGCAGTTGCCTGTTCGTCTACCTCGCCGCCGTCAAGCGCTTGCCCAGCCTGCGCGTGCTCGGGCCGCGTCGCGGTTGGCTGGTGGCGATGGCCGTGTGCGGGCTGGTGGGCAACTACGTGCTGTACCTGGTGGGTCTGAACATGCTCAGCCCCGGTACGGCGCAACTGGTGGTGCAGATGGGGCCGATCTTCCTGATGGTCGCCAGCGTGTTTGTGTTTAAAGAGCGCTTCAGCCTGGGCCAGGTGTTGGGCCTGGTGGTGCTGGTCATCGGCTTTGGCCTGTTCTTCAACCAGCGTCTGGTGGAGTTGCTGACGTCCCTGGGCACCTACACCGCCGGGGTACTGACGGTCCTGCTCGCCACTACTATCTGGGTGTTCTACGCCTTGGGCCAGAAGCAATTGCTGACGGTGTGGAATTCGCTGCAGGTGATGATGGTGATCTACCTGTCGTGCGCGGTGTTGCTCACGCCTTGGGCGCATCCGCTGGAGGCCCTGCAACTGAGTCCGCTGCAAGGCTGGCTGCTGCTGGCGTGCTGCATGAACACGCTGGTGGCCTACGGCGCATTTGCCGAGGCCCTGGCCCATTGGGAAGCCTCGCGGGTGAGTGCGACCCTGGCGCTGACGCCGTTGGTGACGTTTGTGGCGGTGGCCCTGGCGGCGTGGTGGTGGCCGGATTTTGTGCAGGCTGAAGAGATCAATGCGCTGGGGTATGTGGGGGCGTTGGTGGTGGTGTTGGGGTCGGCGACCGTGGCGTTGGCGCCGTCGTTGTTTGCGGGGCTCAAGGCGCGGCGGGCGCGGTTGGTGTCTTGATTGGCCCAGGTGTTTTTATCGGGTGTACGCGGGCCTAAGTGTGGGAGGGGGGTTGCTGGCGATGGCGACCTGACAGTCGATACATATCCAACAGGTTCACCTCGTTCTAAATGTGGGAGGGGGCTTGCCCCCGATGGCGGCCTCTGGGCCGACCATTTTTTTGGGTTGAGTACATATCCGTTTCTTTGGTAACGGCTGCTATAGGTTCCGCTCTTACAGCGGGTCACTTTTGGAAAAGAGCCCCAAAAGTAACCAAAAGGGCTCTTGCCCCACCACTCGGCACCTCGCCTAGGCTCGGTGTGCCCGAACGCAGGTTTGAATCCGTGGGCCGCCGTCATGGGCCATCCATGGCCCAGGACGGCTAACCCGGCGTCCTGCCGGGTTACCCACGGATTCAAACCTGCGTTCGGCCAGCGTGGTTTAACGGGGCGCCTAAGATCAAGATCAAAAGCAGATCAAGAGCAAGAGCAAGAGCAAAGCAAAAGCACGCGCTACGCGCTTATTGTCCGGCCTCCAGCATGTTTTCCGGGCGTACCCATTGGTCGAACTGTTCGTCGGTGAGGTAGCCCAGGGCCAGTGCGGCTTCCCTCAGGGTCAGGCCTTCGGCGTAAGCCTTTTTGGCGATCTGCGCCGATTTGTCGTAGCCGATGTGTGGGTTGAGCGCGGTCACCAGCATCAGCCCGCGTTCCAGGTGCGCGGCCATTTGGTCGGCGTCGGGCTCAAGGCCGGTGATGCAGTGTTCCTGGAAGTTGTTGCAGCCGTCGGCCAGCAAGCGGATCGATTCCAGCAGGTTGTGGATGATCACCGGTTTGTACACGTTCAACTGCAAATGCCCCTGGCTGGCGGCAATGCCGATGGTCACGTCGTTGCCCAGGACCTGGCAGGCGAGCATCGACAGCGCTTCGCACTGGGTCGGGTTGACCTTGCCGGGCATGATCGAGCTGCCCGGTTCGTTGGCCGGCAGTTTGACTTCCGCCAGCCCGGCGCGCGGGCCGGAGCCGAGCAGGCGCAGGTCGTTGGCGATTTTCATCAGGGCCACGGCCAGGGTTTTCAGGGCGCCGTGCAGCGTCACCAGCGGTTCGTGGCCGGAGAGGGCGGCGAATTTGTTGGGTGCGGTCACGAACGGCAAACCCGACAAGGCTGCCAGCTCGGCGGCAATCGCCTCGCCAAAGCCGTGGGGCGAATTGAGCCCGGTGCCGACCGCGGTGCCGCCCTGGGCCAGCTCGCACACCTGGGGCAGGGCGCTGCGGATCGCGCGTTCGGCGTAATCGAGCTGGGCGATGAACGCCGAGAGTTCCTGGCCAAAGGTGATCGGTGTGGCATCCATCATGTGGGTGCGACCGGTCTTCACCAGCTTCATATGCCGCGCCGACAATTCCGCCAGCCCGCCGGACAGGTGTGTGATCGCCGGCAGCAGTCGCTGGTTGACCGCCTGCACCGCCGCGATGTTCATCGCGGTGGGGAAGCAGTCGTTGGAACTCTGGGAGCGGTTCACATGGTCGTTCGGATGCACCGGGCTCTTGCCGCCGCGCGTCTTGCCCGACAGCTCGTTGGCACGCCCGGCGATCACTTCGTTGGCGTTCATGTTGCTCTGGGTGCCGCTGCCGGTCTGCCACACCACCAGCGGGAACTGGTCGTCATGCTGGCCGTCGAGCACTTCGTCGGCGGCCTGTTCGATCAGGCGTGCGATGTCGGCGGGCAGGTCGCCGTTGCGGCTGTTGACCCGGGCGGCGGCTTTCTTGATCAGGGCCAGGGCGTGCAACACCGCCAGGGGCATGCGCTGCTCACCGATGGCGAAGTTCACCAGCGAGCGTTGGGTCTGCGCGCCCCAGTAAGCGTCATCCGGGACTTGGACTTCTCCCAGGCTGTCGGTTTCGATACGGCTCATCGGGCACACTCCTTCAGGTTCGTTTGCGCAGTTTAGGCCGTGATCGGCCCTGGGGGTTCCATAAAAGCCTTTTCATCGGATTCATCCACCGCAAATCCATGCCTGACAAGGGGTGGGGTTGAGCCATGGCGTTTTTTAGGCGCAGAATGGGCGCCCTTGGGGTCTTACCTCGCCTGCTAGAAAAGGAAACTCGATGACTCGTCTTCGTGCCATCTGTACCGCGGTTGCTCTGGTTTGCGCCAGCGGCCAGGTTTTTGCCGATACCGCCAGCCACAACGCCAGTGCCGAAGCCTTCCTTACCCTGGCCCACGCTGACAAGCTGGGGACCCCGGTGTACATGCAAGTGCAGCAAATGTTCGCCCAGCGTTTCGAACAGACCAAAGCGCCTGCCGCCAAGCAGTCCGTACTGGACAGCTACCAGGCCAAGGCCAACGCCGCCCTGGACCAGGCCATCGGCTGGCCAAAACTGAAACCGGACATGGTCAAGCTCTACACCAGCAACTTCAGCGAATCCGAACTCAAGGATCTGGTTGCCTTCTACCAGTCGCCGCTGGGCAAGAAAGTCCTGGAAAAAATGCCGCAACTGACCCAGCAATCGGCCCAGATGACCCAGGCCAAGCTGGAAAGCGCCGTGCCGGTGGTGAACAAGCTGTTGGAAGACATGACCAACGAGCTGACACCTAAAGCCGCCGCACCGGCCAAGAAGAAGTAAGCAGGAATGACCATGCAACAGCGTATCGAAACGGCGCTTGCCGCCCTGGGCCCGGACCACCTGAGCGTGCTGGACGAAAGCCACATGCACAGCCGTGGGTTGCAGACCCACTTCAAGGCCGTGCTGGTCAGCCAGCAGTTCGAAGGGCTTAACCGCGTCAAGCGCCACCAGAAGGTCTACGCCACCCTGGGTGACCTGATGAGCGAGTTTCATGCGCTGGCGCTGCATACCTATACGCCTGAGGAATGGGCGAAAACCGACGCAGCCCCGGCCTCGCCGACCTGCGCGGGCGGCCATTGACGGGTTGATGTTGAATCTACTGTAGGAGCGAGCTTGCTCGCGAAAAAACTCAGAGCGCCGCTGGGCGTCAGGTTATCCGTGTCATCGTTCACGACCTTCGCGAGCAAGCTCGCTCCTACAGTTAACGGTTCATCCCTGATAGAATCCGCAACGCGCCGCTTAGCCGGCGCGTTTTTTTTGCATCCGGTTCACCCCTTACGAGGGTAGCCACCTGGAGAGAACACCCATGACTCAACCGATTGTCGTGGCGGCACTGTATAAGTTCGTCACCCTCGAAGATTACGTCGCCCTGCGCGAGCCCCTGCTGCAGGCGATGGTCGACAACGGCATCAAAGGCACCTTGCTGATCGCCGAAGAAGGCATCAACGGCACCGTTTCCGGCAGCCGCGAAGGCATTGATGGCTTGATGGCCTGGCTGAAGAACGACCCGCGCATGGTCGATATCGACCACAAAGAGTCGTACTGCGACGAGCAGCCGTTCTATCGCACCAAGGTCAAGCTCAAGAAAGAGATCGTGACCCTGGGCGTCGAAGGCGTCGACCCGAACAAAAAAGTCGGTACCTATGTCGAGCCGCAGGACTGGAACGCGCTGATCAGCGACCCGCAAGTGCTGTTGATCGATACGCGTAACGACTATGAAGTGTCCATCGGCACCTTTGAAGGCGCGATCGACCCGAAAACCACCAGTTTTCGCGAATTTCCCGACTACATCAAAGCCAACTTCGACCCGGCCAAGCACAAGAAAGTCGCCATGTTCTGCACCGGCGGCATTCGTTGCGAGAAGGCCTCCAGCTATATGCTCAGCGAAGGCTTCGATGAGGTTTACCACCTCAAGGGCGGCATCCTGAAGTACCTCGAAGAGGTGCCGCAGGCCGAGACCAAATGGCAGGGCGACTGCTTTGTGTTCGACAACCGCGTCACTGTGCGCCACGACTTGAGCGAAGGCGACTACGATCAATGTCATGCCTGTCGCACACCGGTTAGTGTGGAAGACCGCGCATCCGAGCACTACGTGGCAGGCATCAGTTGCCCGCATTGCTGGGATAAGCTGCCGGAGAAAACCCGTCGCAGCGCGATCGACCGGCAAAAGCAGATTGAATTGGCCAAGGCTCGCAATATGCCGCACCCGATTGGCTACAACTACAAGCAAACCCCTTCCGAGGCCTGAACCATGTCCGCGCGCCTGCTCTACATAATGGACCCGATGTGTTCCTGGTGCTGGGGCTTTGCTCCGGTGGCCGAGGCGTTGGTCGAGCAGGCCCAGGCGGCCGGCGTGGAGTTGCACCTGGTGGTGGGCGGCTTGCGCACCGGCAGCGGCGCGGCGCTGGACCCGTCGACCCGGCGCTATATCCTGGAACACTGGCAGGCGGTCACCGACGCTACCGGGCAGACGTTCAAGCATGAGGGCGCGCTGCCCGACGGTTTTGTCTACGACACTGAGCCGGCGTGCCGCGCCATCGTCACCGCGCGCAGCCTGGCGCCGGATTGCGCGTGGAAGCTGCTGGGGCTGATCCAGCATGCGTTTTATGTCGAGGGGCGCGACGTGACCCTCGCCAGTATTCTGGTGGAGCTGGCGGAAAAAGCCGGCATACCGCGTATCGAGTTCGCCGGGGCGTTTGACCGCGCTGAGCAGCACGCCGCCACCGCCGCCGATTTCACCTGGGTGCAGGATTTGGGGATCGCCGGTTTTCCGACGTTGCTGGCCGAGCGCAATGGCCAGTTGGCCTTGCTGACCAATGGCTACCAGCCGCTGTCCGAGCTGTCGCCGCTGCTCGGCCGCTGGCTGGAGCGAGCCGCCTGTGCCTGATCAGCCTGACACAGAGCCCTCCCACCGCGTCGATCGACTGACCTGGGCGGAAATCCGCCGCCTGGCTTTGCGTCACAAGAAATCCCTGTGGATCGCCAATGGTGTCGCCGTACTGGCGACCCTGTGCAGCGTGCCCATCCCCCTGTTGTTGCCCTTGCTGGTCGACGAAGTACTGCTGGGCCATGGCGATGCCGCGCTCAAGGTAATGAACCACGCGCTGCCCCTGGGCTGGCAGAAAGCCGCCGGTTATATCGGCCTGATGCTGCTGGTGACGCTGGCCCTGCGCTGTGGTGCGCTGGTGTTCAACGTGGTGCAGGCGCGCTTGTTTGCGCGGCTGGCCAAGGACATCGTCTACCGCATCCGCGTGCGCCTGATCGAGCGGCTCAAGCGTATTTCCCTCGGCGAGTACGAAAGCCTCGGCAGCGGCACCGTCACCACGCACCTGGTCACCGACCTGGACACGCTGGACAAATTCGTCGGCGAAACCCTCAGCCGTTTCCTGGTGGCCATGCTGACCCTGGTCGGCACCTCGGCGATTCTGGTGTGGATGCACTGGCAACTGGCGCTGCTGATCCTGCTGTTCAACCCGCTGGTGATCTATGCCACGGTGCAGTTGGGCAAGCGCGTCAAACACCTGAAAAAACTGGAAAACGACAGCACCTCGCGCTTCACCCAGGCGTTGACCGAAACCCTCGACGCCATCCAGGAAGTGCGTGCCGGCAATCGCCAGGGCTTTTTCCTCGGGCGCCTCGGCCAGCGCGCCCAGGAAGTGCGTGACTATGCGATCCACTCCCAATGGAAAACCGACGCCTCCAGCCGCGCCAGCGGTTTGCTGTTCCAGTTCGGCATCGATATTTTTCGCGCGGCGGCCATGCTCACCGTGCTGTTTTCCGACCTGTCCATCGGCCAGATGCTCGCCGTGTTCAGCTACCTGTGGTTCATGATCGGCCCGGTGGAGCAGTTGTTGAACCTGCAATATGCCTACTACGCGGCGGGCGGGGCGCTGACGCGGATCAACGAGCTGCTCGCCCGTGCCGATGAGCCGCAATATGTCGGCGGCGCAGACCCGTTCACTGGGCGCGAAACGGTCGGCATCGACGTGCGTGGCCTGACGTTCGGCTATGGCGAAGAGCGGGTGCTCGACCAGTTGAACCTCAGCATCGAACCCGGTGAGAAGGTCGCGATTGTCGGCGCCAGCGGCGGCGGTAAAAGTACCCTGGTGCAACTGCTGCTGGGGCTGTACACACCGCAGGCCGGCAGTATTCGTTTCGGTGGTGCAACCCAGCAGGAAATCGGCCTGGAGACTATCCGCGAGCACGTCGCGGTGGTGCTGCAACACCCCGCGCTGTTCAACGATACCGTGCGTGCCAACCTGACCATGGGCCGCAACCGCAGTGACCAGGCGTGTTGGCAGGCCCTGGAAATCGCCCAGTTGGAGGCGACCGTCAAGGCGTTGCCCTTGGGCCTGGACAGTGTGGTGGGGCGCTCTGGCGTGCGCTTTTCCGGCGGCCAGCGCCAACGCCTGGCGATTGCGCGCATGGTCTTGGCCGAGCCGAAGGTGGTGATCCTGGATGAGGCAACCTCGGCCCTGGACGCCGCCACCGAGTACAACCTGCACCAGGCGTTGGCGCGGTTTCTCAGTGGGCGGACTACACTGATCATTGCCCATCGGCTTTCGGCGGTGAAACAAGCTGATCGGGTGCTGGTGTTCGACGGTGGGCATATCGCCGAGGACGGCGACCATCAGCAACTGATCGCGGAGGGTGGCTTGTACGCCAAACTTTACGGGCACTTGCAACAAGTGCGTTGATTTAGCCTACGCTGTGCTATTAGGAGCGGATGTTCGCGTGCGTATTCAGCTGTGCATGTGCAAGGGACTTCATGAAGCAGAAGCGGACTCTCGGAACGCCAAGGTTGTTGGGCATTGTCTGGCCCTTTATTGCCGTCGTATTGTTCCAGGCATTATTAGGCTGTGTCAGTCTGTATGTGCTTTCAGCGGTGCGCGTCTATGTGGGCGGCGAAAGCCTGTGGTCCAAGGGCCAGAAAGACGCCATCTACTATCTGACGCTGTACGCCGATAATCGCGACGAAGCCACCTACCTCAAATACCAGCAAGCCATTGCCGTGCCCCAGGGCGGGCATGAACTGCGTGTCGCCCTGGACCGTCCCGCCCCCGACCTCAAGGCGGCGCGCCAGGGGATCATCAAGGGTGGCAACCACCCGGACGACGTCTCCAGCGTGATCTGGCTGTACCTCAACTTTCGCCATTTCAGCTACCTGGAGAAAGCCATCGAACTGTGGACCGTGGGCGATGGCTACCTGGTCCAGCTGGATGATCTGGCCCGGTCGATGCACCGGGCGATCACCGCGGGTCAGGTCCATGACGACGATGTGCGGCAATGGAAGGCGCATATCTTTGCCATCAACGACGGCGTGACGCCGGCGGCCAAGGCGTTCAGCGATGCCTTGGGTGAAGGCTCGCGCGTCGTCCTGCGGCTGTTGCTGATCACCAACCTGGCCACGGCCTTGTGCCTGATCGCCCTGGCGCTGCTGCGTACCCACAAGTTGTTGGCGCAGCGACACGCGTTCGCCGATGCCCTGCAAGTGGAGAAGGAGCGGGCACAGATCACCCTGGAGTCGATCGGCGATGGGGTGATCACCACCGATGTCGATGGCGCCATTGCCTACATGAACCCGGCCGCCGAGGCCCTGACGCGCTGGACGTCGGCCCATGCCCAGGGCCTGCCCCTGGCGGCACTGTTCAACCTGCTGGATGAAAATGCTCAGCCCGATGGTTTTGCGCTGATCGAGCACATCACCAAGGGCCGCTTGAGCGGCGGCAGCGAACACTCCAAAACCATCCAGCGCCTGGACGGCAGCACCGTTTCGGTGACCCTGGTGGGCGCGCCGATCCGCAGCGCCGGCAAAGTCAGCGGCGCGGTGCTGGTGCTGCACGACATGACCCAGGAACGTCAGTACATCGCCAACCTGTCGTGGCAAGCGACCCATGACGCGTTGACCGGCCTGGCCAACCGTCGCGAGTTCGAGTTCCGCCTGGAACAGGTGCTGCAACAGGTCGCGCGTGAGCACAGCGGGCGGCATGCCTTGATGTTCCTAGACCTGGACCAGTTCAAGCTGGTCAACGACACCTGCGGCCATGCGGCAGGCGACGAGCTGTTGCGGCATATCTGCGCACTGCTGCAATCGGATCTGCGTGAAGGTGACACCCTGGCGCGACTGGGGGGCGACGAGTTCGGCATCCTGTTGGAGAACTGCCCGGCGTCGGTGGCGGAAAAAATCGCCGAAAGCCTGCGCCACACGGTGCAGAACCTGCATTTCGTGTGGAAGGGCCGGCCGTTCATGACCACCGTCAGCATTGGCCTGGTGCATATCTCCCAGGTGCCGACCACCCTGGAAACGTCGCTGCGCGCCGCCGACATGGCCTGCTATATGGCCAAGGAAAAGGGCCGCAACCGCGTGCAGGTCTACCACGCGGACGACTCCGAGCTGTCCTTGCGCTTTGGCGAGATGGCCTGGGTGCAGCGCCTGCACATGGCCCTGGAAGAAAACCGTTTTTGCCTGTACTCCCAGGAAATCGCGCCCCTGGGGCACACCGACGCCGACAATGGACACATTGAAATCCTCCTGCGCCTGCATGACGAGGCCGGCCGCATCATTCTGCCCGACAGTTTCATTCCGGCCGCCGAACGTTACGGGTTGATGAGTTCCCTGGACCGCTGGGTGGTGGACAACGTGTTCAACCTGATTGCCCGTTGCATGCATGAGCGTCCGGGCCGGCCCATGGCAATGTGTGCGATTAATCTGTCAGGCATAACGATTGGTGATGACGCGTTTCTCGGTTTTTTACGCGAGAAGTTCGCGGCTTACAGTGTTCCGCCAGAAATGATTTGTTTTGAAATAACTGAGACCTGCGCTATTGCCAATTTGGGCAGTGCGATTCGCTTTATTAATGAACTCAAAGCCTTAGGTTGCCATTTCTCACTGGATGACTTCTGCGCCGGAATGTCCTCATTCGCTTATCTGAAACATTTACCTGTAGACTTCCTGAAGATCGATGGAAGTTTCGTAAAGGATATGCTGGACGACCCGATTAACCGCGCCATGGTCGAAGTGATCAACCACATCGGCCACGTCATGGGTAAGCGCACAATTGCTGAGTTTGTTGAAACGCCGCACATCGAACAGGCATTGCTTGAGATTGGTGTGGATTACGCTCAGGGCTATGTGATTGAACGCCCGCAATTGTTTACCTTTGATAGTTTGCAGTGTCGACCTGTGCGGCCGCAGCCTCTGTTATTCAAGGCGCCCGGCACATTCCGCTGAAACATTTGCTGGTCTGTACAATCACACTTAAAAAGGAGCCTTACAGTGATCGACACCTTCAACCGAACCGGCCCGCTTATGGAAGCCTCGAGTTACCCCACCTGGGCTCAGCAATTGATCCAGGACTGTAGCGAGAGCAAGCGCCGAGTTGTCGAACACGAACTGTATCAGCGCATGCGTGATAACACGCTGAGCGCCAAGACCATGCGCCAATACCTGATCGGTGGCTGGCCGGTGGTCGAACAGTTTGCCTTGTATATGGCACAGAACCTCACCAAGACCAAGTTTGCCCGTCATCCTGGCGAGGATATGGCGCGGCGTTGGCTGATGCGCAATATTCGGGTGGAATTGAACCACGCCGATTACTGGCTGCATTGGGCCCGCGCCCACGGCGTCAGCCTCGAAGACCTGCAAGCACAGAACGTACCCCCGGAATTGCATGCACTGAGCCATTGGTGCTGGCACACCAGTTCGGCCGATTCGTTGATCGTTGCGATCGCCGCCACCAACTACGCCATCGAGGGCGCGACGGGGGAGTGGTCCGCGTTGGTGTGCTCCACCGGCGTTTATGCGGCAGCCTTCCCCGAGGAAGACCGCAAGCGCGCGATGAAGTGGCTGAAGATGCATGCTCAGTACGACGATGCCCACCCTTGGGAAGCGCTGGAAATCGTCTGCACCCTGGCCGGTACGAACCCCAGCCGACAACTGCAGGCAGAGCTGCGCCAGGCCGTGTGCAAGAGCTACAACTACATGTACCTGTTCCTGGAAAACTGCATGCGCCTGGAGAAAGACAAACCGGCGGCCGCGCCTGTTCGCGAGCGCCTGGTGCGCGTCGCCAGCGAAGCGTGATGTGAAACGCGTGGCGGGGGTTTACCCCGCCATTGCCAAGCGGTTGCGACCTTCGCGCTTGGCCACATACAAGGCGCTGTCGGCCCGACGCAACAGGCTTTCGGCAGACTCGGCAGGCAACAACGTTGAGCAGCCCAGGCTCACCGTCAGATCGATGCGTATGTCATCCGCCCAATATTCCTGGGCCTGTGTCGCCTGGCGCAGGCGCTCGCCGACGACCGCCGCCGCATCCCGGCCGGTGTTGGAGAGCAGGATCAGGAATTCTTCCCCGCCAAAGCGGAACACCATGTCCACATTGCGCAACTGGCCCTTGATCGACGCAGCCACGGCGCGCAGTACCTTGTCGCCGGCCGCGTGGCCGTGAGTGTCGTTGATGCGTTTGAAGTGATCGATGTCGAGCATCAGCAGGGACAACGGGGTCGAGTGTCGCCGCGCCATGTCGATTTCCCGCTGCAGGGTCTGGTCCATGGCGATGCGGTTGCCGGTTTCGGTCAACGGGTCACGCAGGGCGCTGCGGGTCGCGGCGCGATAGAGCAGGGCGTTACGCATCGGGTAGAGCAGGGTGGCCAGCAGTGATTCGAGTTGACTCAGTTCTTCTTCCATCAAACGTTGGTTGCGACGGAATACCAGCTCGCCCAGATGTTCGCCTTCATGGCTCAAGGCGTAGCTCACCGAATGATGGCCGCGATGGCCGAATTCCAGGCGCAGGTCACTGGCCTGATGGCTGTAGTGCAGAGCGTCCAGGGGCACCAGGCGCTGGATCTCGCGAAAGAACAGACCGAGGATGCATTGCGGTTCCAGGCTGGTCTGCAGTTGCAGGCCCAGTTGTTGGCGCAGTTGAGCAACCGTGGTGGGGCGGTGCGAGAGAGGGGATGACTGACTAAAGCCCAGGCGTTGCAATTTGGCACTGTCGAAGTCAATTGCGTGGAGCTGGGGCGGGTTTTTCATAAGCAGTCGGCCTCTAAGCACTTAGCTGTCTTACAGGCTCGATGAGAGTGGCGAGTGCCAAGCGTCTTACTGTTCCTTCAGTTCCGTAAAACATTGGAAACAGTTTAAACCGCTTTGCCAGGGGTTATAACCCTTGGGCACTGCCACACGTCTTGTCATCGCTTAACCTGCTTGAAAGGGCTAGAGCGAGATTCATGCCACTTTGTTTTATTTTTTATAAAATCCTTATAAATCAAAGGCTGTTTATGGGGTAAAAAACAGCCATGGCGAAAGGATGTCAGTTATTTGGCAGGTGACGGCGGTTTTACCCGCCGTACTGAACCAGCGTGGTGGCGTCGATCTGCTCGATCGACGTCACGCCGGTCAGCGTCATGGCCACACGCATTTCCTTGGCGAAGATATCCAACAGGTTTTCCACCCCGTGCTGGCCATCGGCGGCCAACGCATAGGCGGTCGAACGTCCCAACAGGCATGCCTTGGCGCCCAGGGCGAGCATGCGTACCACGTCGAGCCCGGAGCGGATGCCGGAGTCCACCAGCACCGTCAGGTCATCGCCGACTGCCTGGGCAATGGGCGGCAGTGCCTTGGCGGTGGAGAGCACGCCGTCCAACTGGCGGCCGCCATGGTTGGAGACCACGATGCCATCGGCGCCGAAGCTCACTGCGTCCTTGGCGTCCTGCGGGTCGAGGATGCCCTTGATGATCATCGGGCCTTTCCAGAACTCGCGTATCCACTCCAAGTCTTTCCAACTGATCGACGGGTCGAAGTTGTTGGCCAGCCAACCGACGTAATCTTCGAGGGTGGTGGGCTTGCCCAGGTACTTGGAGATATTGCCCAGGTCGTGTGGGCGGCCCAGCACGCCGACATCCCAGGCCCATTGTGGCTTGGTGACGGCCTGCAGCATCCGGCGCGCCGAGGCATACGGCCCGGACATGCCCGAGTGTGCATCACGGTAACGCGCGCCCGGCGTCGGCATATCGACGGTGAACACCAGCGTCGTCACCCCGGCGGCCTGCGCCCGTTCCAGCGCGTTACGCATAAAGCCGCGGTCCTTGAGCACATAGAGCTGGAACCAGATCGACTGCGCGCTTTGCGACGCCACTTCCTCGATCGAACACACCGACACCGTCGACAGACAGAAGGGAATCCCCTTGTTGGCCGCCGCCTTGGCCGCCTGCACCTCGCCGCGCCGTGCGTACATACCGGTCAAGCCAACGGGGCTGAGGATGATCGGCATGGCATGTTCCTGACCGAACAGCGTGGTCTTCAAGCTCAGGCTATCCACGTTGCGCAGAATGCGTTGGCGCAGGCTGATCTCGGCCAGGTCCGAACTGTTGGCACGCATCGTGTGTTCGGCGTAGGCGCCACCGTCGATGTAGTCGAACAGGAAGCGCGGCAGCTTGCGCTTGGCGGCGGCACGGTAATCGGATGCCGACGAAATGATCATGAGCAGTGACTCCACAGGGCAAAGGGGGGTTACGGTAAGCAAACTTCTGGCATGATAAAAACAACTTTTATCGCTAGTGCCCAGTCGCAAAAGGAATACCGATGAACCTGAGAACACTGCGTGTCTTCGTTGAGGTGGTGCGCCAGGGCGGGTTTTCCCAGGCGGCGCAGGTGGTGTCGCTGACCCAGTCGACGGTGAGCAAGGCCGTCAAGACCCTGGAGGAAGAACTGGGCGCGCCGCTGCTTAATCGTCTTGGACACAAGAACGAACTTACCGCCGCAGGCGAAATTGCCTACCGTCGCGCCCTGGTGCTGCTCGCCGAACGCAGCGATCTGGTCGCCGAGATCAACGACCTGCGCGACCTCAAGCGCGGCGTGCTGCGCATCGGCCTGCCGCCGGTGGGATGCGGCGTGTTGTTCGCGTCTATGTTCGCCACCTACCGCAACCGCTACCCGGACATCGATATCGAACTTACCGAGCACGGCAGCAAAAAACTGCATGAATGCCTGGAAGCCGGAGAGGTCGACCTGGCGGCCCTGTTGCTGCCGGTAGACGATGGCTTCGACTACCAGCCCGTGCGCAATGAGCCGCTGATGGCCGTGCTGCCCATGAGCCATGCGCTCGCGCGGCGCAAGCGCATCGACTTCACCGACCTCGCGGATTCACCGTTCATTCTGTTCGAAGCCGGTTTTGCCCTGAACGCATTAATCCTCGCCGCCTGCGAACGCAAGGGCGTGACGCCCCGCGTCACCGCCCGTAGTGGGCAGATCGACTTCATCGTCGACCTGGTGGCGGCAGGGCTGGGCGTCGCCTTCCTGCCACGCATGCTCGCGCACAAGCACCAGCACGCCGGCATCGCCCTGATCCCCTTGGACGAACCCGACACCGACTGGCACATCGCCCTGGCCTGGCGCGCCAGCGCCCACCTGCCACCCGCAGCGCGCGCCTGGCTGGACCTGGCCAAGGAAATGGCCCACGCAGGGTAAAAGCCGAACGGGTTATCCGATTGCGTTCGGCAATGCCAGGTAGTGCTTGACTTGTCCTTTTTAATCAGTAACATACGGTGAATTCCGCGATAGCTCAGTTGGTAGAGCAAATGACTGTTAATCATTGGGTCCCTGGTTCGAGTCCAGGTCGTGGAGCCAGATAGGAAAAAGCCTGCAGCGATGCAGGCTTTTTTTTGCCTTGGATTTTTCCGGGGTGATCAAAGCGCACAGCGTGACCAGCATGAATGCGTCTCTAATCCTACGATTCAGAGGTAAATATCATGAAAGTCGCTGCAGTCGTTTCAACCAAAGGCGGGCCGGGTAAAACCACGGTCGGCGTCAATCTGGGCGCGTTCTGCGCCGATGCAGGGATCCGCACCCAGCTCATTGATCTGGATAATCAGCCGTCTCTGTCCTCATTCTATGCGCTATCGCATGAGGCGCCTGGTGGAACCTATCAACTGATCGCGAATAACGAGACTCGGGCCGACCAGGTCATTTCGCAGACCTGCATTCCTAATCTCTCATTGATCCATTCCAATGATCCGTTCAATCAGTTGGGAAATTTGTTGCTCCATGCTGCTGACGGGCGCCTTCGTCTCAAGAATCTGCTGCCGGCTTTCGAGCAGGACTTTGATCTGATTCTGATCGATACCCAAGGAGCTCGCTCCATCGTGCTGGAGATGGCCTTGCTTGGGGCACAAATGGCTATTTCGCCCATCACCCCGGATATGCTGACTGCACGAGAGTTTCAGCGTGGAATGCTCCAGCTCTATCGAGATCTTGAGCCGTTGGCAGCGCTGGGTGCAGAGACGCCAATGTTGAATGTCGTGATCAACAAGCTTGATGCAACCAACGATGCAAACCTGATCTATCACACGCTAACCGAAACTTTTTCTGATCATCCGAAGGTCCAGATGATCCAGACCACGATCCCGGCCGCAGTGAGCTTTCGTCGTGCTGCGACAGAAGGCATTCCTGCCCACCGCCTAGAGTATCGCCTCCCCACTTACCGCCGTTCACCAACCGCCTTCAAAGTCATCAAAGACCTCTCAATCGAGCTATTTCCCGAATGGCGCTCGAAATTTGAAGCGCTGAACGAAGAGCGTCTGAGTCAGAACATATCGTTGTTATCGAATAGGGTGGCCTTGGGGAGAGCTGCGGTATGAGTCTCCTTGATCTAGCCCCACCTCATTCGGTTGAGGCCGAGCAAGGCGTGATCGGTGGCCTGATGCTCGACAACTCCACATGGGACCTCATCGCGGACGTCCTCTCTGCGGACGATTTCTTCAGACGTGATCACCGCCTGATTTACCAGGCAATTGAGCAGCTCGCTTCACGCAGTTCACCTATCGACGTTGTCACTGTCCTTGAACGAGCCCCATGAAAGACAGGACACCGTTTCCCCCTTACGATAAGGGATAGGCAAACGGTTATGTTTATGACTAACAGCAACGATAAGAGTGGTGAGCTTTTGGGTCAGGAGCGGCGACGCCGCTGGAGCCCGGAGCAAAAACTGGCCAAGGTTCGCGAGAGCCTTGAGCCAGGGCAAAGTGTGTCGGTCGTCGCTCGGCGCAACGGCATCAATGCCAACCAGTTATTCCTGTGGCGCAAGCTGTATCAGGACGGCAGCCTGTCGGCGGTCAGTGCTGGCGAAGCCGTGGTGCCGGCCTCCGAGCTGAGCGATGCGCTCAAGCAGATCCGTGAACTGCAACGGATGCTGGGCAAGAAAACGATGGAAGCAGAAATCCTCAAAGAGGCCGTGGAGATCGCCCGGTCGCGAAAATGGATTGCGCACTCACCCTTGTTGCCGGGGGACGACCAGTGAAGCTGGTCAGCGAATGTCTCGGTGTGGCGCGCTCGCAATTAACGGTTCGAATCAAGCAATCGGTATCGCCCAAGACACGGCGAAGCAGACCTGTGGACGACGCTGAGTTGGTGGTTGAAATCCAACAGCAGGTCAGCGAGTTGCCCAGCTATGGCTACCGTCGTGTCTGGGGATTACTGCGTCGGGAACGTGAAACCCATTCGCTGCCGGCGATCAATGTGAAGCGGGTTTACCGGGTCATGCGTGATCACAACTTGCTGCTGGAGCGTCGACTCAAACAGCCCGGCGTGCCGCGTCGGCACGAAGGCCGTATTGCCGTGAAAACCAGCGATACGCGTTGGTGCTCGGACGGCTTTGAGTTCCGCTGCGAGGACGGCGCCAAACTGAGCGTGACCTTCGCCTCGATTGCTGTGATCGCGAAGCAATCGGCTGGGTGGCAAGCCCGACTGGGTACAGCGGCGATGATATCCGCGACTTGATGCTGGAAAGCGTGGAGAAGCGCTTCGGTGATCAATTGCCCACCACGCCGGTGCAATGGCTAAGCGACAACGGCTCGGCGTACACCGCCGAACAGACACGCCTGTTTGCTCGACAGATCGGTTTGCAGCCGGTGACCACGCCAGTTCGCAGCCCGCAGAGCAACGGGATGGCGGAGAGCTTCGTGAAGACGATCAAGCGTGACTACGTGGCGCACATGCCCAAACCGGATCGGGAAACGGCGTTGCGTAACCTGGCAATTGCCTTCGAACATTACAACGAGCAGCATCCGCACAGCGCTTTGAACTATCGCTCGCCGAGGGAGTTCAGGCGCTTGGCGGCAGCATCAATTTAACAGGGAGTTGGTGTCCGGTTTTGTAGGGGCAAGTCCAGGGACACGAAATGCCAAATTAGTGGCGCAATTTACTGATGGAAATGTTTCGAAGATTAAAACGAGTACCTTGTTTCCCGCATCGTGGACTGATGCGCAAACTATGAGTGCTGTTCGGGCTACCGGAAATGGCCCGGCGCTCGCGACTAGATCCGATGGTGCCTCGTTGCATAAAACGACAGTTAACGGTGTTAAAGTTGAGGTGATCAAGGTGGGGGATCGCGTTACTGCTGGCTATCCTTGTGGCAGAGGATGCACGGATCCAACGAAATTTTGATAGGTGAAATATGTTTAAAGAGTATGAGTTTTTGCTGGATTCGATAGGGTCAGAAGATTATTGGTCGGATGTAGGTATTGATATCGCAGCCTCCAAAATCTCTCAGTTTGATAGTTTGAGTTGGGGTGAACTTGAGTATGCGCTTTCAGTGAAGTCTGAAATGTGGCGAGGTCGGTGCGCGGAGTCCCTTGGGGACTCGAATGATGAGCGGGCTCTGCGTATTCTGTTAGCGCTTCTAAAGGCTGAGGAGGAATCGGTTGTCATTCATGCAATTGAATCAATTGAATCAATTTTTTTAGCTGGCTATATTTTCGATAGGTCGCAGGCCATACTCGCTCTAAATGAGGGTTTTAAGGAAGGGAATCGAACGTTAAAGCTAATGAAGACTACATTGGCTAAGAAGTTAAGTGAGTAGTAATTGTGGAGAAAGGAAGAACGAGGTAGATGACGCGCAAATCCTAGTGCCGGTGCTCTATCTAGCCCGGGCCGACAATCGCCTCGCGCCGAGGGGCGGGTTGATCGCCGGTAACAATCCGAACCTGATAGCCGGTGAAGATCTGCTTAACGCCGGCGCGCCGTGTGCTACCAATAACCTGTCGGCGAATTCCAGCAACGACCTTTCCAACAGCGGCCTGATCGGAATTTAAATAAAACTGTCGCCTTTATTCGGTCCCCAGTCCTCTTTATTCCGAACTGCTGCGGCCTTGAAGTCCGCCATGTGGAACTCGACCCGTTCATACACGCACTCGAGGCTGCACGACAACTGACAGCGGGCGCCTCCTTTTCCTACAGATCATTGCTTTGCCACGCTTTGACAACCCAATTCAACCCGACTAACTTTCGTGGCGTGCTGCGCTCATGCGGCTCACGCTATGCAGCAACCCTATATCTCCACCACGTTCTTCCGTGGCACCGTTGCGACTAACAGCTAGCAAATGACTGTTAATCATTGGGTCCCTGGTTCGAGTCCAGGTCGTGGAGCCAGACAAGGTTTCAGAGAAAGCTTTTAAAATCTCTGAGCACCCCGAAAAACCCGCCTTCTGGCGGGTTTTTTCGTTTTGGCGTTCTGTCGGACCCCGGTGGGTACCAGCCATTTCAAGGGTAGAACCCTTATCGCGCTTGCCTGAATTGCAGGAACGGATCGACACCTATAAAGGCCGCGCGCTTACTCGGCTGACGGTCTTGCTGTCGCTGCACGTGTTTGTACGCTCCAGCGAGCTGCGCTTCTGATTTCCATCGGTGGATAATTTCATCCGCAGCCGCAGAACGCCCAACAATTCGAGCCTTGAGCCGAATTCTCCCCAGGCGTAGAAAAGGTCGGGCAGAGCGCTGTCGTTGACAGCAACCCCGGTAGCCAGAACCTTTAAGGCTACGCCACACCGTGGTGGTTCTCCCAAAGTGCGATTAGCGTCCGGCGGCTCGCACGGTCACAGCGATGCAGATGATGGTGCCGCAGCCCAGGCCCGCAGGTATCAAGCAACATGAGTGTTCGCTGCAAGCTCATGCGCGGGCTCAGGCTTGATCTTGAACCAGAGGGTGTACATCGCTGGCAGGAACACCAAGGTCAGTACTGTGCCGGCAAACGTACCGCCAATCAGGGTGTACGCCAGCGTTCCCCAGAACACCGAATGGGTCAGCGGAATGAACGCCAGCATCGCCGCCAACGCCGTGAGAATTACTGGCCGTGCACGCTGCACAGTGGCTTCGACCACTGCGTCATAAGGCGACAGACCGGCTTGCTTATTAGAGTGGATCTGGCCAATGAGGATCAGCGTGTTGCGCATCAGAATCCCTGACAAGGCAATCAATCCCACCAAGGCGTTGATCCCGAACGGCTGCTGGAACAACAGCAGAATTGGCACCACACCAATCAGGCCCAAAGGCGCGGTGGCGAACACCATCATCATTGCCGACATCGAGCGCACCTGAATGATGATGGTCAGCAACATCAGCGCAATCATGATCGGGAACAACGGCAGCAATGCCTTGTTCGCTTTACCCGACTCTTCGATCGAGCCGGCAAACTCAATGCGGTAGCCCGCCGGCAGTTTTTCGATGATGGGCTGCAGCTGCGTTATCAAGGCGTTGGAGACATCGGGAGGCTGAAGACCTTCAGCTACGTCACCGCGCACGGTGATGGTAGGCGTCCGATCGCGCCGCCGCAGGATGGGCTCCTCCATGTGCACATCCACCGCCCCTACCTGGGACAGCGACACGCGCTGGCCTTGGGCGCCGGTCAGCGTGAAGGCGGCAATTTTCGATGGATCAAGACGCGTCTCACCAGCGGAGCGAGCGACCACCTGAACCGAACGAATGTCCTCACGCACCTCGGTGACAGGCACCCCCGTGAGCAGAAATTGCAGCTGTTGCGCGACATCGGTCGAGGTCAAGCCGAATGCTTGCAGGCGATCCTGATCCAGCGTGAGATGAAGTGCCGGCACGCGCTCGCCCAAGTCGGTGTTGACGGTCCTCATCATGGGGCTGGCGGTCATGACCTCACGCACCTGCGCGGCGATATCCCGCAACACTGCGGGGTCGGCGCCCATCACCCGAAAGGCCACCGGATACGGTGAGTAAGGACCGAATACCAACTGCGTCACCCGCACGCGGGCTTCAGGCGCCAAACCATCGGTCGTGGCTTGCCTGAGCCGAATCTTGAGCGCCTCACGCTCTTGCTGATTCGCCGTCAGGACGACGATTTTTGCGAAGGATGGATCGGGTAGCTCAGGGGCCATCGCCAAATAGAAGCGCGGCGCGCCCTGGCCAATGTAGGCGGTGACGATCTTGGCTTCCGGCTGCTGAGTCAACCACGCCTCGACCTTGGCCGCCGCCATATCAGTCTGTTCGATAGAGGTGCCGTAAGGCATCTGCACCTCAACCAGCACCTCAGGTCGGTCGGATGTTGGAAAGAACTGCTTCTTGACCACGCCCATGCCCATAATCGCAACAACAAACAAGCCCACGACGGATGTCGCCACCAGGCCATTGCGGCGGATCACACTGCCCAGCAGGCGCCTGAAACGCTGGTAGTTCGGTGTACCGTAAATCGCCGTATGCCCACCTTCAGGCACCTTGATCTGCGGCAGCAGTTTGACGCCCAGGTAAGGGGTAAACACCACGGCCACCACCCAGGAAGTGATCAGCGCAATGCCAACGATCCAGAACATGTTCGCGGTGTACTCACCAGCGGTCGACTTGGCAAAACCGTTGGGCATAAAGCCGATCGCCGTCACCAACGTCCCCGACAACATCGGCGCGGCCGTGTGGCTCCAGGCATAAGCGGAGGCCTTGATTCGGTCGTAGCCTTCCTCCATCTTCACCACCATCATTTCAATGGCAATGATGGCATCGTCCACCAGCAGTCCCAGCGCCAGAATCAACGAGCCCAGGGTAATTCGATCGAAGTCTTTGCCCGTGGCCGCCATGACAATGAACACGGCCGCCAGGGTCAGCGGCACCGCTGCGGCAACCACAACGCCGACACGCCAGCCCATGCTGAGAAAACACACCAGCAGCACCACGCCCAAGGCAGCAAAAAACTTCACCATGAACTCGTTGACGGATGCGTCAATATTCACCGCCTGATCCGTGACCTTGGTCAGGCTCATGCCCAAAGGCATCTGCTCATTGATCGCTGTTGCCTCAGCGTCCAGCGACTTCCCCAAATCCAGACCGTTCCAGCCATCGCGCATGACCACGCCGAGCAACAGTGCTGGCTCGCCGTTGTTGCGTACCAGGAATGTCGCGGGGTCCTCATAACCGCGCTTGACCTCAGCCACATCGGACAACTTGAGGGTTCTGCCCTGCACTGTCAGCGGGGTATTGCGGATCTTCTGCAGGTCATCAAACGCGCCATCCAGGCGGATGAAAACCTGGGGCCCCTTCGCTTCTACCGAACCGGCCGGCGTTATCATGTTTTGCGTGTTCAACGCACTGAAGATGTCTCGTGCAGAAATGCCCAGCGTCGCCAGGCGCTCGTAGGACAGCTCGACAAAAACGCGCTCGGCCTGTTCACCGATGATGTTGACCTTCTTCACACCCGCTACATGCAGCAAACGCTGGCGCAAGCTCTCGGCTTCGCGCACCAACAGACGTTGCGGCTCGCCCTTGGCCTTGAGCGCATAGAGCGCGAAGGTGACATCGGAATACTCATCATTGACCATCGGGCCGATCACCCCAGACGGCAACCCCTTCTGCTCATCCAGGACTTTCTTGCGCGCCTGGTAAAACTCCTCCTGGACGGCTGAGGGTGGCGTGCTATCGAGCAGATAAACCGTGGTGAATGCCAAGCCGGGCCGGGTAAAGGTCTCGGTCCTATCGTACCAACGCAGTTCCTGCATGCGTTTTTCCAGCTTTTCTACCACCTGGTCCTGCATCTCCTGGGCCGTCGCCCCAGGCCAGGCTGTGACCACCGTCATTTGTTTAATGGTGAATGCGGGGTCTTCCGCACGCCCCAGTTTGAAGAAGGCGTACAACCCACCCACAGAAATCAGCAGGATCAAAAACAGGGTGATTGAGCGCTCGCGTACTGCCAGCGCCGAAAGATTGAAGCCGCTCATCGACTCACCTCAACCACCGTTTTTTGCGTGGCACCGGCAAGTTCAGTCCTGACTTTCTCTCCCTCATTCAATAGGTGTGCACCCAATGCGACGACACGATCACCCACCTGGAGATCACCCGTCACGCGCACACTGGCCTCGTTATTCAAGCTGCGAACCTTGATCGGGCGCCACACCACATGCTCCGGTTCTCCCTCAACCACCCAGACACCCGGGCCTTTACCCGCGTCGTAGAGGGCCCCTATGGGCACCTGTAATTCCTTGGCATCAGCAACATCCGTGTCAGCGATAGACACTGAGATAGTCGAACCCAGGGTGGCGTTGGAGAGCGCCCCCTCCAGCACATAACGCGCTTCATACGTTCGGGTCTGTTGGTCCGCAGAGTCGGACAGCTGACGTAAACGGGCGCTGCCTGCACGCTGGTTCTGCCCGTAGAGCTCAACCGTCGCCGCCGAGCCCAGCGCAGGACGTAGCGTCTCGGGTAACTGGATCACGGCCTCGCGCTGCCCTGAATGGGCAACGCGTACCACCCTCTGTCCTGCGCCAACTACCTGTCCCGGCTCCGCCAAGGTATCCACTACCACCCCGTCAGCATCCGCCACCAACGTCGAATAACCGGTCGCGTTTTTCGCCACATCAGCCTGAGCCTGGGCAGCGTTTAGCTGAGCTTTCGCCGAGTCGGCAGCCGCTTTGATCCCTGCGTAAGCTGAGGCAGATACCGCACCGACGGACACCAAATCACGGTAGCGAAGCTCATCATCGGAGGTCTGCCGGGCTCGGGCCATAGCGGCCAGCACCGCTTCCTGCTGCGCCCTCGCGGTCAGCGTCAGGTCGTTGGCATCGATACGCATGAGTGGCTGCCCACGTTTGACACTCTGCCCAGAGTCCACCAAGCGCTCCAAGACTTTCCCTGGCACCCGAAAACCGAGATCGCTCTGAACTCGAGCCGCGACGATACCGGTGAATACCCGTGCTGCAGGCGCGGAGGGTTGAACCACGCCGATGCGTACCAAGGGCACTTGAAGGCGAGGATCGGCGGGCGTGGCCTCGTTGCAGGCCGCTAGGGCAAACGGCAACAAGACAATGAAAATGAGTGACATGCGGTGGCGCTGGATCATAAAGACCTCTCGGTAGCGGATGCACCATGCTTATTCAAGTGACCATTTCTGTCAATAGTCACTGCCGAGATGAATGAACGTCGCCCACTTGATCGGAGCAAAGCAAAGAGGCTCGATAGCTAGTTTTTTCAGGCGCACACGCTGATACGGATGCGCAGCGCATCCGTCAGCAGAGGTTTAAGGCATCAGGCTGCGCAGAACCAGATTGGAGATGAGAGAAGGGGCTTCTTCAACAAAATCGAGGTTGTACTGCAGTAGCAGAGGATTGATGAAGGGCCGCAGAGCGAGATGAATCGCCTCTACCGTCTCGTCCAGCGGAGTCTTGCGTTCAAACTCGCCGAGCTCTCGCCCCTCACGCACGATTTGCAACACGAAGCTCTTGATCCGAGCGTCATAGACTTGTGAGCTGGGCCATCGCTCCGACGCGGAGAACGCTGCGATATCGTAGAGTTTACGGTCGTTAAAGAACAGGCTCACACCTGTAGCGATTAAGGTTTTGACCAGGCGCCGAAAACGTTCGGTCGGCGAGATGCCGTCTACATTGATGGCTTGCTCCACTGCCGCAACGATTTCAGTCAGGCAATTTGTACAGATTGCTTCACCAATCGCCTGCTTGGATTCAAAGAATTTGTAGATGTAAGCCTTGGAAAAGCCGATGGCCTTGGCTAGGTCAGAAACCGTTGTTTTGCCATAACCGTATTGACTGAAATGTTCGTTGGCCGCCGCAACAATCTGGTCTCGAATGTCGTGATCGGCTGGGCCACGGGCGCTGGGCGAAGAAACTGATGGCTGATTCATGCGAGCAGCTTACTCATCCCAACGGTGGTTGACAACTTGTGACCAAATTGTAATATCGTCACAAATCGACCCTTTCGCAGGTACCCCATGCATCCTCCTCTTCGTTTCGCCGTCTTACTGTGTTTGGGTATGGTTGCAGGTTGCGCAGTGGGCCCCGACTACTCAAAACCCAGTGTGGAATTGCCCGAGCATTTCTCGGCGCAAACGTCCAAGGCACGACAAGTGGATGCGGCAAATGCCGATCTCGCTGCTTGGTGGAATGCATTTAATGACCCGATACTCAGTCAACTGATAAATCGAGCACTTGAACAGAACCTCGATTTAGCCCAGGCAAGCGCAAGGATCGAGCAGGCTCGCGCCGGTTTGGGCGCAGCTAACGCAGCCCTCCTGCCGTCGGCTACCGTCAACGGCCAAGCGGCCCGAGCCCGTCAGTCATTGGAGACGCCGTTGGGCCAAGTGCTGAATTCAGCCCCTTCCTATAATCGCTACGGCAGTGCCTATGAGGCGAACTTGAATGCCGGCTGGGAGCTGGATGTGTTTGGCGGGCTGCGCCGAGGTAAAGAAGCGGCCTTCGCCGATTATCAGGCCTCGCAAGCCGGAGCGATTGCCACACGCCTGGCGGTGGTCGCGCAAACAGCCGACCTTTACATCAGCATCCGTGGCCTGCAAGCACGCCTGGAAATTGCCCGGCGGCAAGTCGACACACGACAACAACTGCTCACCACCATCGAACATCTTTACGCAAAAGGCCTGGCGGCTGAACTGCAGTTGAACCAGGCCCAAGGCGCGCTGAGCCAAGCGCAGGCCACCGTGCCGGTACTGCAAGCAGGCATTGACACGGCAATGAATGCGCTGGATGTCATGTTGGGCAAGGCGCCCGGCACTTACAGCGCGCAGTTGACTAAGCTGGCGCCCATCCCTGAGGTGCCAGGCCTCTCGGACATGGGCGCTCCTGCCGACCTGCTGCGTCGGCGTCCAGACTTGATCGTCGCGGAGCGCCGTCTTGCGGCATCCAGCGCGCGTATCGGCGAAGCCATGTCCGAGTACTACCCCAAACTGTCTGTGGCAGCGCTGCTCGGCAGTGCTACATCGGTATCCAGCGCGAACCTGTTCAGCAACGGCGCCAGTCAGGCTTCGGCGGCACTGGGATTACGCTGGCGGCTGTTCGATTTTGGCCGCATCAACGCCCAGATTGATTTGGCAAAGGGCCAGGAAGCCGAAGCCTTGGCCGCTTACCGCCAGTCCGTTCTGCGGGCCTGCGAAGATGTGGAAAGCGCTGTTTCGGCACGGATCAACCGCGAGCAACAATCGACCCAGCTCGCCCAGGGCGAGTCGGCGTATGCGAAAGCCAGAGCGACATCGTTTGCCGCCTATGAAAAAGGCGTGGTCAGCTTGATCGAAGTGCTGGATGCCGATGAACATCTCCTAGTGGCATCTGATGGCAGAGCCCAGGCACAAACTGAATCGGCTCGCGCTGCAGTGGCCACGTTCAAAGCATTGGGCGGCGGTTGGCAGCGAGATGACTCAGATGCTCGCGTTGTCTCAAAAAGAGCGGAAGCTCGAATGTTTTTTCCTGATCCAGGGATATCGAAAGAACTCCAATAAAATACGGGCTGGATCAGGATGATCGTAGGGATATATAGACTAAAAAACAGAATAATTTCATTGTAGAACAAATGTTTATTTTTCTGTTCGAGTCCAGGTCGTGGAGCCAGATAGAGAAAAGCCTGCAGCGATGCAGGCTTTTTTTGCCTTGGATTTCGCCAGGGCGATCAAAGCGCACAGCGTGAACAGCATGAATGCGTCTCTGATCCTTCGATTCAGAGGTAAGCCCCATGAAAGTCACTGCAGTCGTTTCACTTAGCCACGGCCTAGGTAAAGCTGCATTCACGGGCGACTACCGGAAAGCGAGCAGGGTATTGGCGGTGTCGCGCGGTATCCATAAGACTCCTTCATGGGTGGTGGCGCGTTATAGCAACGCTTGGAACGCTTGGCCCGGCATAAATCCCTGCCCTGGTGCCAGCCACCTGCATGCCCGGGCTACAGGTTGCGGGCGATGTTCAGCGCGGCGTAACTCTGGGCTACCGGCATGATTTCCACCGAGTTGATGTTCACGTGCGGCGGCTGGCCTGCGATCCACACTACTGTGTTGGCCAGATCCTCAGGGCGGATTGCCTCCACGTCGCGGTACAGCGCGTTCACCGCGTCCTGGTCACCGGCCAGGCGTACCAGTGAAAATTCCGTGCCCGAGCACAGCCCCGGCTCGATGTTGCTGACCCGTACCCTGGTGCCTGCGAGGTCTGCGCGCAGGTTCAGGCTGAACTGTTTAACGAAGGCCTTGCTGGCGCCATATACGTTGCCGCCCGGGTAGGGATACGTGCCGGCAATGGAGCCGATGTTGATGATCAGCCCGTTGTTAGCTTCCACCATGGCCGGCAGCATCTTGTGGGTGACCATGGCCAGGCCGGTGACGTTCGTGGCGATCATGCGTTCCCAGTTCTTGGCATCGGCGCTCTGGGCGCGGTCGATACCCAGTGCCAGGCCGGCGTTGTTCACCAGCAGGTCGATGTGCAGCGACGAGTCGCGAATCGATTCGCAAGCCGCGTCCAGCGAGGCGGCGTCTGTCACGTCCAGGGGCAGGGCAATGAAGTGCTCGCCCAGTTCGCGCTTCAGTTCCGCCAATTTATCTGCGCGGCGGGCGCCGCCGATCACGCGGTAATTGTCAGCGATCAATGCGCGGCAGATGGCCTTGCCGAAGCCAGCCGAAGCGCCGGTCACAAATGCAGTTTTCATCAGGTTCTCCTTGAGGGTTGAATCAAGCCAGGTACTTCACGCCAAGGCTGGCGAACAGGCAAAGCATCGAAAGCACCAGCACCTTGCGCACAACATCGTTGCCTTTACGGATGGCCAGGGCGCTGCCTATGTGGTTGCCCAGGATGTTGCAGGCCACTAGTGGCAGGGCCAGCAGGTACACCACCTTACCGGCCACAATGAAGGCGACCAGCGCGCCAATGTTGGAGGCGAAGTTGAAGCTTTTCGAGTTGGCCGAGCTGGACACCAGGTCCATCTTCAGCAGGTAGTGGAAGGCGATGATGAACATGCTGCCAGTGCCCGGCCCGAAAAAGCCGTCGTAGAAACCGATGACCAAGCAGGTCAGGGGCACTACGGTGAAGAGCATGCGGTTGCTGAGTGTGTGCTCTTGTACCGGCCGATCCTTGGGCGTGAGAAAGATCAAGATGCCAAGAGGGATAAGCGCCAGGATGATCTTGCCCACGGTTTCCGGGGAAATCGACACGATCAGGTGGGCGCCCATGTAAGCGCCCAGCAGCGCGAACGGCACGCCCACCAGCGCCACTTTCCACACCATCTTGCTGTTGGCGAAGAAGTTGCGGATGGCGGCCAGAGTGCCTAGGGTGCTGACCAGCTTTTCCTGGCCCAGCGCTACCTGCGGCGGCAGCCCCACCAGCAGGAAACCAGGCACTAGGAACAGCCCGCCCCCCCCGGCAATGCTGTCTACGAAGCCGGCGACAAAAGCGATTGTGCCCAGCAGCATGATGGCCAGTATCCAGTGCTGGGCCCAGAACGATCCGAGTAATTCCATGGTGGTACCTGTTTAGTCAATGTGGCGATCAGGAAAGGACTTCGTAAAGGTGGTCGGCGCGGCTGTGGCAGCGTCGACTGCGGTCTTGAGGTTTGCGCTTTCCATTTCAGGTGAAGTTCCATATTTTGATGTGGATGGGTAAAGAATATTGAGTCGATGTAATCATTCTAATTCCTTGAAATAAATCGACTCAATATGTTTTTGATACCTAAATTGACATTGTTTCGCTTGACTGATCATAACCTAATGATTTTATTGATTTTAATTGGCAATAAAATCTGCAGAAGCTGCTGCCGAACTGCACTTTCCCTCCGCTATGGCGCAGATGCTCCGTGCAAAATTCGGTCGCGTTGCCTTGCGGTGACGGCTGAAGTCTTGTGTTTCGGTAGAAAATCAATGACATGTATTTGATCGGTGTAATGTTTTGAATCGACTAATATTGAGTCGATTGTTGTGCGATTACGCTTATGAAAAATTTCATGGTAGGATTTCGCGCTTCAGTTGTTTCTGGTGTCGTTCCTATGTGGGTTCCTGAATACAGCGGCCATGGCCAGCCGGTTTACTTGATGATCGCCGACGCACTGGCGCGTGACATCGCTTCCGGGCACTTGGCCGCGGGCGAGCGCCTGCCCACCCTCAAGGAGCTGGCTGAGGCGTTGAAAGTGACGCCGGGCACCATCGGCCGCTCCTACGACGAGGCGGCCAAGCGCGGCCTGGTGATCGGGGAAGTGGGGCGAGGCACATTCGTGCTGCCGACCCGCGGTGTCTTGGCGCCGGTGGCCAGACTCGGCGTTGCCTCCAAGGTAGATACCGGGCAGATAGACCTGTCGATCATCAAGCCCTGCGACGCCGGCATGAGCGACTGGCTGCGAGGAGCAATCGAGGAGTTGGCGCAGGCGCCCGAGTTGGGATCGATCCTGGATTACGTCACCGACGGCGGCCATTCCGTGCATAAGGAGGCCGGCGCGTTGTGGGTGCAGCGCTGCCTGCCGGACGCCAACGCCCAACAGATCGTGTTGACCGCCGGTGCCCAACACGGCTTGCTGGTGGCCATCGGCGGCCTGTCCAGCGTCGGCGATATGATTCTGTGTGAGGAATATTGCTATCCGGGGATCATCTCCCTGGCCCACAGCCTAGGCCGTCGCCTGCACGGGGTGCAGGTCGATGAGTACGGCCTGGTACCGGCGGCGCTGCGGGCCGCGTGCATCGAGCACCGGCCCACGCTGCTGGTGACGGTGGCCACGCACCAGAACCCCACCAACTCGATCATGCCCGAATCGCGTCGCCTGGAAATCGCCGAGATCGCCCGCGAGTTTGATCTGTACATCATCGATGATGATATCTACGGCTTTCTTGAGACACGCCCCGCGCACAAACCGTTGTCGGCCTATGCCCCGGAGCGCTCGGTATACCTGACCAGCCTGTCCAAGAGCTTGTTACCGGCCCTGCGCATCGGTTACCTGTACGCGCCGCCGCAAACCCTATCGCGGCTGTCGTCCATGGTGCGCAGCAGTGTGTGGATGCCGTCGCCGTTGATGGCTCAATTGGCCAGCAACCTGATCACCAGTGGCCGTGGGGCGCAATTGGTGCGGGTGCAACAGGAGGAAGCCGCGGAGCGCCAGCGCCTGGCGCGGCAGCTACTGGGCTCGTACGACATTCGCACCCAACCCAACAGCTTCCATGTATGGCTCGAATTGCCCGAGCCCTGGACCAGCGACGAGTTCGCCAACCTCGCGCGCGCCAACGGCGTGATCGTGGTCAGTGGCAGCCAGTTCCTGGCCCAGCGCAGCGCCAGCACCCGTGGGGTACGCATCGCCCTGATGGGCCCTAGCCGTGCGGAGTTGGGGTTTGCGTTGACCAAGTTGGTCAGCCTGCTGGCTGCGCCGGAGCCACGGTTGTTTTATTGATTGTTGTGGGGCGGTCGGTGGGAGGCCTGAAGGCGATTGTCTTGAGGTCTTTTGCGCTCTCAAGATTGAGCGCCGCTCGTGCGACGTTCCTCGGCTCACCTTCTCTGCCGCGAGAGTTGGCAAACCGGATGTCAGCCTAGTCCTTTCATGATGCGACTCGCCCAAAACCTTGCGCGGCCAGTCACCCATTCGGCCTCGCGGTTTTTTAGGGGTCGTGTGATCTGGCTGCCCATCGTCGGATGGCTTTCTTTGCTGTTGGCGTTTTTTTTAGCCATATGGCGGAGGAGGGGGGCATGATTCCGGCGAGCAAAACCCTACAAGCAACAGCATACGATCCGGCCAGGCCTTTACCGCTGCTGTTTGGTGAAGGCACGAAACTCAAGATCACCAGCGCATTTGAGCTTCATTCGATGATGGAGAAAGGATTTCCGTCGGAGTTGGTAATCGCCCCCGCTACGTGACCACCATGTGTTTTCGAAGGTGCTCGGGCTTTCGGATCGAACAGTGCAGCGGCGAACCTAAGCGGTGACAAATGAATGCCCTGCTATTATAATTTGATTATCATTGATCGATTTAGGCGACAGGCAATTCCATGGAAAACAAGACTGCACGACTGACTGTGCTCATTGATCCCGTCAAGAAAAAAGCCCTTGAGGAGCTTTGCGCGTCTCAGGACCTGACACCTTCTCAGGTCGTTCGTCAGCTGATTCGGGACTACCTCGAGACGCATGGCGTGTCCTACGCGACCAAAAGCAAAATTGCGGCCAATGCCAAGTAATTCATCCCTGTATGAGCGGGCACGACAAGTGCCTGCTCATCGCGCGTCATTCACTGTCTCCTACGTCTCGCCCTGACTCTCGTTGATCTGGGTATGACTGACCAGTGCGCCATTGAAGTCGGCATGATAATGCTGTGAACCGAGCACCTGAAGAATCCCGGCCCGGTCGAGCTTGCCAAGCACTTTCTCATTGGCTTCACACAGCTTTACGACAATGCCGCGCTTGTGCAGTTGCTCAATGACTTCGAGCAGCGTTTGCAAGCCCGTGATGTCCATGAACGGCACGCGCTTCAGGCGAATAATCAACGTTCTGGGATCGGTGTGCGTTTGCGCCAAAACACGTTCAAAGGTTTCTGCGGCGCCAAAGAACAGAGGCCCCTCGATGGTGTAGACCAAAACACCGGGAGGAAGATGTGCATGTCCATTTGTACGCAACTCTGCCTCCAGCTCATCTTCGACCATTAGCTGTACCTCGACAGAGGACGCCATGCGACGCATGAATTGCAGCATGGCAAGAATCACCCCAATGTTCACGGCGATCGTCAGGTCACTGAATACGGTCAGGCCGAAGGTGATTAGCAGGATGGCAACGTCGGCTTTGGGCGCGCGTTTGACCATGCGTTTGAAGTGCTTCAGTTCGCTCATGTTGTAAGCGACCACGAACAAGATCGCCGCCAATGCGCAAAGCGGGATATCCGAAGCCAGCGGCGCCAGAAAGAAGATCAGCAAAATCAACGTGAGGGAGTGGGCAATGCCCGCGATTGGGCTATTGCCGCCATTGCGGATGTTGGTGGCCGTTCGAGCGATCGCCCCTGTCGCAGCGAAGCCACCGAACAGAGGGGTGACCAGGTTGGCAATGCCTTGTCCGATCAACTCCTGATTGGAGTCATGTTTGGTGCCGGCCATCCCGTCGGCGACAATCGCCGACAACAGTGACTCGATAGCCCCAAGCATCGCGATTGCAAACGCAGGGCCAATCAACTCAATGACCTGGGGCAGCGTTATTGCTGGAAGGCCGATTTGGGGAAGGCCTTGAGGAATGCCCCCAAATGCACTGCCGATCGTGGCCACGCCGTCGAACTGAAAATAGGCATGCAACGCCGTCACCACGACCATCGCGATCAGCGGGCCGGGAACACGCTTTAAACCCGGCAGTTTAGGCGCGAGGATCACCAGTGCCAGGCTCAGCAGGGCCAACAGTGTCGTGGGTACATGAAGGTTGGGGAATGCCTGGATGAGGTGCCACAGCCGCTGGTGGAAGTGCTCGCCACTGATTTTCGGCAAGCCCAGAAAGTCTTTCCATTGCCCGACCCAAATGATCACCCCGATGCCGGCGGTGAATCCCACAATCACCGGGTCAGGGATGAACTTGATGAGTGCGCCAAGTTTGGTGATGCCGAGCAGCAACAAAATTGCCCCGGCCATCATTGTCGCGACCTGCAAGCCATCAACGCCGTACTTGGCTGTCACGCTGGCCAGAATGACGATGAATGCGCCTGTGGGGCCCGCAATCTGCAGCCGGCTTCCGCCGAACAGCGAAACCAGCAAACCACCCACAATGGCCGTGTAGATCCCCTGTTCCGGCTTGACGCCGGAGGCGATGGCAAATGCCATGGCCAAGGGCAGCGCCACGACGCCGACGATGATCCCTGAGACGATATTTCCAAGCCAATGCTCGCGCCCTAACAAGCCCGCTTTCCAAGCTTCTCGTATCGCAATCATGACTAGCCTCGTTCTGGTGGCATGTGCATACTATTCACACGTTATGATAATAGCAAAGCAATTGGCCTAGCCTCGGTACAGCACCGGCGACGCTCTAGATTCAGTGCTCAGAGAGCTGAGCCCTATGCTCGGAGACCGCGCATGAAACGCGAAGATGTCAAAACCAAACACGGGGAAGGCATGCACTTCGACACGCATGTGATAGCCAACCCGGCCAACACGCACGAGTGGATCATTCTTTTCAAAAAGGATGCCGGGAGAAGCTATTTTCTGGTCAATGACAACGAGGAAGTGGAGTCATTTGGACGCCTCGATGATCTGATCCATGAACTTCGCGAGCTGGGTATCAAATCTGCCGAAGTACATTTCTGACAGCCACCCTCAGAAAGGTTGAGCAGGTCAGTAAAGATTGAGTTCTGTTAAAGAAAGAATCGACGCCCCCCATCCTTTTCCGCGATCGCCTGACACGGATCAACGCTGATCCGGCCCCATGAGCCGCGTCGACGCCCTTACGCGATTGTCGAAGTGCGTAGGGCGGCTCCAAGACGCGATAAGCAAACCCCGAGTCCTAGTGTGTCGTGCTTGGTGCATGGCGCGCCGGGCTTTCGAGCGCGCAAAAAAAAGGCCACACAAGGTGGCCTAAACGGGTTCAAGCATAGGAGGGCTCTATTGGCCAAAAAATACAGGCCCGCCCTGAAGTCTTAGGGCCAATAGCGTTGGTCTGCTGGCTGACAAACCCCTTCGTCAGCAGCATTCAAGCCGGCAACTCGATCCTGGTCTGTGGCTCAGGACCTCGTTGCCTTGTATTATAATAGTGTTAACATAATATTGTAATCAACGTCTAATTAGGGGCTCGCATGACTACCGACTTCAAGAAGGCTGCACTGGATTACCATGAATTCCCGACCCCAGGAAAAATCGGCATTGCGCTGACCAAGCCTGCCGATACCGCCGCCCAACTCGCACTGGCGTACAGCCCTGGCGTAGCCGAGCCCGTTCGCGAAATCGCGAAGGACCCGGAGAACGTCTATCGCTTTACCGGAAAAGGCAATCTGGTGGCCGTGATCACAAACGGTACGGCCATTTTGGGCCTCGGCGATCTGGGCCCCTTGGCCAGTAAGCCGGTGATGGAAGGCAAAGCGTTGCTGTTCAAGCGTTTTGCCGGTATCGACTCGATCGATATCGAAGTCAATGCCGAGAGTTCCCAGGCTTTTATCGACACCGTCGTGCGTATCGCCGACACCTTTGGTGGGATCAATCTGGAAGACATCAAAGCCCCTGAGTGCTTTGAAATCGAGGACGCACTGATCGAACAGTGCAACATCCCGGTCTTCCATGACGACCAGCACGGCACCGCCATCGTCACCGCGGCCGGCATGCTCAATGCGCTGGAGATTCAGGGCAAAACGCTGGAGAACGCGAGAATCGTCTGCCTCGGCGCCGGTGCCGCAGCCACGGCGTGCATGCGCCTGCTGCTCAGCCTTGGCGCGCAAAAAAGCAATCTGTACATGGTCGATCGTACCGGGGTCATCCACTCGGCGCGCAAAGACCTCAACCAATACAAAGCACAATTCGTTAACGACGGTGGCCCGCGCACGTTGATGGAAGCCATGAACGGTGCCGATGTGTTCGTGGGGTTGTCTGGCGCCAATCTGCTTCCGGCTGAAGCGTTGGCGGCGATGGCTCCCAAGCCGATCGTGTTTGCCTGCTCGAACCCCGATCCTGAAATCAGCTACGAGTTGGCCATGGCCACGCGTGATGACTTGATCATGGCGACCGGTCGCTCCGACTACCCGAACCAGGTCAATAACGTTCTGGGCTTTCCGTTCATCTTCCGCGGAACCCTGGATGTTCGGGCAACCCGGATCAACGAAGCGATGAAAATTGCGGCAGTGGAAGCACTGCGCCAATTGGCCAAAGAGCCAACCCCTGTGGAAGTGCTGCGAGCGTTCAACGTCGACAAGCTTGAGTTTGGGCGCGATTACATTCTCCCCAAAGCGCTCGATGCTCGCCTGCTCGGTGCAATCGCCGGCGCAGTGGCCAAGGCCGCTATCGACACCGGTGTTGCGAAGCTGCATTACCCGGCGCACTACCCGCTGTAAGCGGAGGTCAATCAGGCTGATGTGCGGCAGTTGCACGACCTTTTGCACGGTTGGCAGCTGTCGCACTCGGCGGACATCCGGCCGCCGCAGCTCCTGAACATCGACAGCCCGCCATTTGCAAGATCATCCGTTCTTGAATGATCCGAGCCACAACCTGTCTTCCTTTTATGCCTGCCTAAAAGCGATCTCACCCTGTCACGCACAGGCGTTCTAAGACCTTGGTATCATCCGGAAAACGCTGCTTTCTACCACGTGGAATTAGCATTGTATGTTAATGTTATGCGCGTCATCGATGGAGCAAATGACTGCACGCTTGATCCGGGCGCTCACCTGTAACCGCCGCATCCATAGCGAGAGCTGACACCCGTTCAGGTCGCTCGTCAATTGATCCGCAATGACCTGCGCGGTCACGGCGCGGAGGATGAAACATAGCACTCTGCCGCGGTGAAAGCCGTCAGACAGTCAATGCCTATCAGCAGACTCGTGACACCAGTCTCAGTGACCCCATCAATACAGCAGGCTGACACAGCGCTGTTAAGGAAGAGACCATGAGCAAAACCATCGCAATCATCAAGGGTGACGGCATCGGCCCTGAGATCATGCAAGCGACGCTACGCGTACTCGATGCCCTTGACTGCAATCTTCAGTACGACTTCGTTGAGGCCGGCTTGGAGGCCTTGCAGCAGCATGGGCAGCTGATGCCGCCCGCGTCCATCGATACGATCGCCAAACACGGCGTCGCACTCAAAGGCCCTCTGACCACGCCGATTGGCCGCGGCTTCTCCTCGATCAACGTCCACCTTCGCCGCCACTTCGATCTCTACGCCAACGTCCGACCGGCGATCAGTTTCCCCGGCACTCGTTCGCGCTTTGAAGGTATCGATATCATCACGGTGCGTGAAAATACCGAAGGGGCGTACCTGCCAGAAGGGCAAAGTATTTCGGAAGACGGCGAAGTCGCTCTGGCAAGCATTCGCGTAACACGCACAGCCTCCGAACGCATCGTGCGCTACGCGTTCGAGCTGGCTCGTAGCAAAGGCCGCAAAAAAGTGACCGCGGTACACAAGGCCAACATCATCAAGTCGTGCTCCGGGCTGTTCCTTGACGTGGCGCGTGAGGTCGCCGAGGATTATCCGGAAATCGAATTCCACGAGATGATCGTCGACAATGCCTGTATGCAGTTGGTGATGAATCCCCATCAATTCGATGTCATCGTCACCACCAACCTGTTTGGCGACATCCTTTCAGACCTGTGCGCAGGCCTGGTCGGTGGGTTGGGCTTGGCGCCGGGGTCCAACATCGGTGCCGATGCAGCCATCTTCGAAGCGGTCCACGGTTCGGCACCGGACATCGCCGGCAAGAACATCGCGAACCCGTGTGCATTGTTATTGGCCGCCGCAGACATGCTTGATTACCTGGGCATGGTGGACAAGGGCACGCGCATTCGTACTGCTATCCGCGTTGTTCTGGAAAACTCCCGTGACCAAGTGACACCCGATATGGGCGGGGCCGGTACCACTGAGTCCTTCGCCGATGCCTTGGTGGCCTACTTGCATGCCTGAGTAGAGCGTCAGGAAACGCGCGCCAGCTCACTGCGAGCTGGCGACTTTCTACGTGTGCTCCACGCGGACCTGCCCGTAGGGCCGCTGGCTGGAAAACCTTCCGATACTCGAGTCCTCCAGCAGTCTTTTGTTGCCGTAACGTTGGCGTTAATAGACGTTAATCCAACATCATTATTTGCTGCGATCGCACTTGTAGATGCGCGAGGTGCCAAGGAAACAATTCAGAAATGAATTTCAGCTACCTTGATACCGATTTCGCGCAGCTCATGAATCAAATCATCAAGGTACCGAAAAGGTTCGATTTCTTCGTTGTCATTGACTAGGAAGAAGCTTCTTCCGGCATCCTTTTTAAAGAAGACGATCCACTCCTGGGTGTTGGCCGGGTTGGCAATCAAATGGGTATCAAACTGAATGCCTTCAGCGTATTTGGTTTTTACGTCTTCACGTTTCATACGGGTCTCCAAGCGCTCACGTAGTGCTGCTTTCATGCATGTCTCTGCCTCCTGGCAATCAATCAAAAGACCTCGTCCGGGCCTCAGGCCAGGGCGACGTCGATTGCCTTTCTATTATCACTGCATGATAATATTATGCACATATGATCCAGTGGAGGATAGTCGTGTGCAGAGCTGTCGAAGCGCCTGAGCCACGCGGGTCCGCCCGATGCCCTGGCGTTCAAGGCACACCGCCATGCGGCTGGCTTTGCTTTTGATTCAATGCATAAGGTTTCTGAATTTTAAGGACGACAGTCATCATGCGCAAAACAGCAATTGAGAAACGCCTTGCGCTGAATGCTCCGCCCCTGGAGCCAGGGCAACGACTGTTGGTTGGCCTTGAGCAATGTGTCGTCGTTCGGCAGCGAGAAACAGGGATCCATCAAGTTGTATTCGACTGCAAAGCCCCCAAGACTGCTCGGGTTTTTTGGGCGGAATATGAGTGGATGTTCATCGGCCGGATTAAGCGGCACGCTGAGCAAGATCCTTCATTGGAACGCTTTGTCTCGGTGCTGAGAGCAGGGTCTGAAGACTGACAGGCAGTCACGGCTCTGATCGACAGTACGCTTGGCTGAGCGCAGCCAGGTCGTGCCAGATAGAGAAAAGCCTGCAGCCATGCAGGCTTTTTTGCTGGTGTCGTTCCAGTCATCCAGGCGCACGGTGTGAGCAAGCCGAGCGACACTTCAATCCAGCAAGCGCTTCAACCCGGCGACGCCAACCGGCGGCTCCACTGTCCACGGCACTACGATGACAGCATGGTTGGTTTCTTCGGCCACTCTCGCCATTTGTTTGCGCTCGCTATCCAGGCGCGCTCGTAGCAGCGGGTCTGTCGTATCGGTGGCCAGCAACGACTTATTGACCACCCAGGCAAACGGTTCGATGTCGGCCCTGCGCAAGTCATCCTGCAGCGCCGCCGCCTGCGACACCGGGGTGGCTTCGGGCAGCGTGACGAGGATGATCTTGGTGTAGTCCGCATCTTGCAGGCGCATCAACGGCGTGACGATGTGGTCCGAGGCTTTGCCTTTGAATTCGCGAACCATCTGGCGGTGATAGGCGCCTGTGGCGTCCATCAGGAGCAGGGAGTGACCTGTGGGGGCTGTGTCGAGTACCACGAATGCACTTCTGGCTTGCGCAACCACACGGGAAAATGCGTGGAACACCGCGACCTCTTCGGTACACGGGGATTGCAGATCCTCGATGAGCAAGGCGGTTTCGTCTTCCGTCAGGCTTGGCGCGCGGGAGGCGACGATCTTGTCCACGTACTTTTGGGTCTCGACCTTAGGGTCGATGCGGCCGACGCTGAGTCCCTGCACATCGGCATTGAGGGTTACCGCCAGATGCGCCGCAGGATCTGTCGTACTCAGGTGTACGGACTTGCCATGCTGTACCAGTCCCAGGGCGATGGCGGCGGCAATGGTGGTTTTGCCCACGCCGCCTTTGCCCATGACCATGATCAGGCCGCGCTGGTCGTGGGCTAACTCGGCGATCAATTCCGCGAGTGCGTGATATTCCAGGCGCGACGGTACTGGGCTTGCGATGCTGGCTGGGACAGCAAGCTCGGGTGTCAGCAGTGCGCGAAGCGCGGGCAAGCCAACCGAATCCACGGCCTTGAGTGGGATGTAGTCGGCTGAAAGCTGGCGCAGTGACGCGGGCATCTCGTCGAGCGCCTGCTGGCCCATAGCTTCGATCGCGGCGGCGATCGGGTCATTCAAGTCGCTGCGTTTAAATACAGCATTGACCACCAGGCGCTGGTGGTTCAAGCCCAGTTCACGGAGTTCGTCGCTGGAGCGTGCAGCCTCGCTGAGCGCGCCTTTATCAGGGCGCGTCACCAGAACAACGGTGGTCAGGGCTGGATCATTGAGCGCCACCAATGCCTGATTGAACAACTGCTCCTGCATTTTCAAGCCCGAGTGCGGCCCCAGGCATGATGCGCCACGATCGTTGCCTTTTAGAAAGCCGCTCCACGCTTTTGGCAGGCTCAACAATCTGAGCGTGTGCCCCGTGGGCGCGGTATCGAACACGATGTGGTCATACGCCGCGCTGCCCTGCGACAGCAGGTGGGAGAACTCGTCGAAGGTTGCGATTTCGGTCGTGCATGCCCCGGAGAGTTGCTCACGCACCAAGGCGATGTCTTCATCGCGGGCCTGGTCGCCCATTTGCTCGATCACCCGGGCCCGATAGTCAATTGCTGCGGTCCCTGGGTCGATATTGAGCACGAACATTCCAGGCACGTGCGGCACCGCGACAGGCTGATTGCTCAGCTCGACGCCGAGCATCTCGTCAAGGTTCGAGGCGGCGTCCGTGCTGACCAGCAGTACCTTCTTGCCGGCCTCGGCCAGTGCGAGTGATACCGCGGTTGAGACCGACGTTTTGCCGACACCGCCCTTGCCGGTGAAGAACATATATCGGGTGGGTTGATCGAGCAATTTGAGGGTGGGCTGCATGGCACGCTGACTCCCTTGCGGAGCATGACTGGGTTTTGCAGTTTAGACCGATGTTCAGAATCGCCAATGGGGTCATATCAATCAAACGGTAATTTTTACCGTCCTGATAGAGGGGTGTTCTGTCGGAAGAGGGCGGTAATCCACAGCCCAAGTGAACAGCCTGTTTGGCTGGTTTTTGCCCTGCGATCACATAGTCGAGCGTGCTGCAATTCAAATAATTGGAAAACAGAGAAAAGCCCCACAGCACACGCCGATTTTTCGACGTAGGTATTTCTTTAAAAAGCCTTGATCATCGACGCCGCTCTCTCACAACAAGAGGGCAAATCTGAAAAGCAAAGACGAGCTGGCTGACAGTCATCCGCCTGTGGAGCTGTTTGCTCTAGAAAAAGGTTGGCATTGAGACTTGCTCCCCAGTAGTTAGTTGAATGCCTGCATAACTTGACGTGATAAGGAATAGTCGTGTGAATAAAAAATTAATCGTATGCACATTGTTGGCGTGCTCTGCATTTTCGGCGCTCAGCCATGCGGCGGACGGCACTATTAACTTCACCGGTACGATCACCGATGCCGCGTGTACTGTTACACCCGGTACTGCCAATCAGACGGTGACAATGGGGACGGTCAGTTCAACGGCATTGGCCAATGTCGGCGATACCGCGGCCCCGACCCGGTTCGATATCGTCCTGACTAACTGCCCGGCCACGGCCACCAGCGCGGTCGTAAAGTTTGATGGCCCGACCGACGGGAATAACAGCAGTTTGATTGCCCTGACGAGTGGGGCTGGAACCGCCGAGGGTGTGGCGATCGGTGTGTATGAGGGGGATGCCGCTACGTTGATTCCCGTGGGCTCCCCGTCCGTCAGCAAGCCTCTTTCTCCGGTAGCCGACACCACCTTCAACTTCTTCGCCAAATATGTGGCAACCGCTCCAGTGGTGGCCGGTTCCGGCAACGCCGTCAGTGATTTCACAGTTATTTATAACTGATCACTAAGACAGGCCGGGCACGCTGCTCGGCCTTCTCAACAAGTGGGTTTGCTCACGTGCAGGCTTGAGCAAAGCGTCGGTAGGAGATACGTCGATGGGGTGGCTGAAATACATGTTAACCGCCGGCCTGCTGGTCGGTACGGTGCATACGGCTATTGCGGGTGTGGTGGTGGGGGGCACGCGGGTGGTGTACGACGGCTCAAGGAAAGAAGCCTCGATTTCGGTGAAAAACACCGAGAAGACCAAGCCGTATCTGATTCAGTCATGGGTCGATGACGGGGCGCAGACTGCACCTGGCAAGGCGCCGTTTATCATGACGCCGCCGCTGTTTCGGCTGGATGCCGAGCAGGAGAATGTGCTGCGCATCATTCGCACCGGAGGGGATTTTCCGCAGGACAGAGAGTCGGTGTTCTGGGTGAATATCAAGTCGATTCCCGCCTCGGAAAAAACCGAAGAAAACCAACTGCTGATTTCTGTGAAGAGTCGGATAAAACTCTTCTATCGCCCGCCGGGAATGCCAGGAGAGTCGCTGAATGCTTATAAGGCACTGGTCTTTACGCGGGTAGGTAAAGCGTTGCAGGTCAACAACCCTACGGCGTATCACGTATCTTTTTTTCGCGTGAGCGTGGGTGACCAGGTTATTAACGATGCCGGTATGGTTGCTCCCAAAAGTACATTGGCCTGGCCGATGCCGGAAGGTGCAAGTGGAGCCGTCAGTTGGCAAGCCATCAATGATTATGGCGGTATTACGCCGCAGGCCAGTGCGCCACTCTAATTCATAAGGGCTGTTAGTTTTAACGGCTACCTGTTTCGTTAATGCGTTGGATCAACCGCCCTTTGGTGTTGGGGTGGCGGGCACTGTGTTGCCCGGATTGCGGGGCTTCTTATATGAACGCTATAAATAATGGAATGCTACGCCTGAAACTAAAGGTGCTGGCCGCGCATGCACTCAAATGCATGATAGGCATTACGCTGTGTGCGTCCAATGCGCTGGCGCGCGAGTATTTCAATGCCAGTGCCTTGGAGATCGACAATGCAGAACAAACGTGGGTCGACCTCGACGCATTCTCCAATCAGGGCGGGCAGTTGCCTGGAAGTTATTCAGTGGACCTCTACTTGAACGACCGACGAATAGCCAGTCGCGATATTAACTTCGTTGCGCTGGACGGTCTGTTGCAACCTGAACTTACCCCACGACAATTACAGGAGATGGGCGTCAAGTTGCAGGCGTTTCCTGCGTTGCGCGAACTGCCCCAGGAAACCCCCATCAGCAACCTGCAGGCATACATTCCAGATGCGGGCAGCGTGTTCAACTTTCATCAGCGCCGTCTGGACATCAGCATTCCCCAAGCGGCGCTCACCCGTGAAGCACGCGGGCAGATTGATCCTGAACAGTGGGACCAAGGCCTGCCGGCCGCGCTGCTCAATTACAGTTTCAGCGGTGCGAACACCCGGCGCGAAGGGCGTTCCGGCAGCGATGACAATTACTACCTGAACCTGCGCAGCGGGTTGAACCTGGGCGCCTGGCGGCTACGTAACTACTCGACTTACACCCAAGGTGACAGCCGAGCCCAATGGGCCAGCCTCAATACGTACCTTCAGCGTGATGTGCATTCGTTGAAGAGCCAGTTGGTCGTGGGGGACAGCTTCACGCCGGGGGAGTTGTTCAACAGCGTGCAGTATCAGGGCATTCAATTGGCCTCGGACGACAACATGTACCCCGACAGCCTGCGTGGGTTCGCCCCGGTGGTGAGAGGCATCGCTCGCAGCAACGCCCAGGTGACGGTGCGCCAGAACGGTTACATCATCTATCAGACTTATGTGCCCGCTGGCGCATTCGAAATCACGGATTTGTACCCCACGTCTTCCAGCGGCGATATGGAAGTCACCATCACCGAGGCTGATGGCAGCGTGCGCAGCTCGATTCAGCCTTTTTCGGCGGTGCCGGTGATGGTCCGGGAAGGGCGCTTTAAGTATTCGCTGGTCGCGGGCGAATACCGTTCGACGGCGAGCAAGAGCAGCACCCCCGCATTTGCCCAGGGTACGCTGATTTACGGGTTGCCCGGCGACACCACCGTGTACGCGGGTGTCCTTGCCTCGGCGAAGTATTCGGCGACGTCCTTGGGTGTCGGCCACGGGTTTGGCGAATGGGGCTCGCTTTCCATGGATGTGAGCCAGGCCCGCACCGAGTTGCGCCAGGGTTCCCGGCACGATGGCCAGTCGGTACGCTTTCAATATGCGAAGGATATCGCGGCCACCAACACCACGTTCACCCTGGCCGGTTACCGTTATTCCACCAGCGGTTATTACGATTTCCAGGAAGCCAATGAGATCGACCCCGGCAACTTCAATGACTGGCGACGCCTGTATAACCGGCGCAGCCGTGCGCAACTCAATATCAATCAGTCCCTGGGCGAATACGGCAACTTTTATATCAATGGTTATCAGCAGGACTTCTGGCGACAAACCGGTTACGAACGGAGCCTGAGTGCCGGTTATAACCTGAGCCGGGGCGGCGTGACCTACGGTTTGAGTTATGCCTACACACAGACCCCCGCGTATAACGGGCGCAAGCGCAATGACCAGCAACTGGCATTCAATATCCAGTTGCCGTTGGGGAGTGCTCTGCGTAATAGCTGGGTGAATTACAACCTGAATACCGATGCACAGGGAAAGACCGCCCACGAACTGGGGCTCAGTGGCGCGACGCTGCCGGACGATAATCTGATCTACAGCGTCAGCCAGGGTTATGCCAGCCCAGGGCAAGGCAACAGCGGCAATGCTCACGCGACTTATAAAGGCTCTTACGCGGAAACCAAGCTCGGTTACAACTACGAGCGACACTCCCGACAACTCAACTATGGCGCACAGGGTGGCGTCGTTGCGCACCCGTTCGGCATTACTTTCTCCCAACCCCAGGGCGAAACCATGGCGCTGGTGCGCGCGCCTGGCGCTGCCGGGGTCAAAGTGCAAAACAACACCGGGGTCAATACCGATTGGCGCGGTTATGCGCTGGTTCCTCATGTCAGCACCTATCGTCGCAACCGCATTGCGTTGAGCACCGAAACACTGGCCGATGACATCGACATCGAGGCCAATACCCAATCGGTCATCCCGACCCGTGGCGCCTTGGTGCTCGCGGATTTCCAGACCCGCGTCGGCAGCCGGGTACTGATGGCCCTCACATATCAGGGAAAACCCGTCACGTTCGGCGCCAGCGCAACGCTGGTGCAAGAGTCGACGACGTTTGCCAGCAGCGGCATTGTCGGCCTGGAAGGGGAGGTTTATCTAAGCGGCATGCCGGAACAGGGTGAAGTGAAGGTTCAGTGGGGCGAGCAAGCGGACCAACAATGCACGGCAGCTTTTGTTTTACCGATATCCATTGAAGGATCGCAGCCGTTTTCAATCATCAGGACGTTATCGGTGTCATGCAATTAATGGAGGGCTTTTTATGCTGGGTGTACAACGGACGCTGATTAGGTTGTTCTGTTTTGGCAGTGCGGCATGGGTTTTAACGGTGTTATCGAATAACGCATTGGCATCGTGCCGTTTTTACAATGGCGTGTCGTCGGCGTTGACGCGAACGGTAAATTTTGGAACGTTGATTGTCCAGCGTGATACTCCCATCGGCACGGTTTTGGCAACCGCCAATACCGGCGCCTACAATGGTGGCCGGTATTTTTACGGCTGCAGTGTGAATTATGTGCATCGCTTTGCAATGGAACAGTTCAGAGTCATCAGCGCATATGGGAATAACGTATACAACACCAATATAGCGGGTGTGGGGATTCGTGTATTATTCTTCGGCGGCGCTATGCCTTACGATGTCAACTTTAACGGGCCCAGCACTGTTGCGCTGCCTGAACCCGGAATTACCGTGCAGTTGGTAAAAACCACTTCGGGGGCAGTTGGGGCCGGTGTTCTGACGAATGGAAGACTCGCCTCAGGCAGTATCGTTAATTATTTTTATGCTGCTTACGCCAGCCTGTCCGGCAGCAATACCATCATTCCCGTCGCTTGTTCGGTCTCCAATACGTCCATCCCTGTGCCCATGGGCAATGTGCCGCGAAGCCAGTTCACCGGCCCGGGAAGCGCGGGAGATGAAATCAACTTTTCCATCCCACTCGACTGCGATGCCAATACACGGGTCAAAGTTGCCCTGGATGGCAACGCCCACAGCTCCGGGATTGCTGGGGTGCTGGCACTGAATGCGTCTCCTACCGCCGCAACCGGGGTTGGCGTAAGGCTCTACTACAACAATGCCCCCGTCACGCTTAGAACGCCGATTGCCGCGGGCACTACGGTCAGCGACGGCCCCTATGCAATCCCGTTGGTGGCACGTTACTACCAGACCGATGCCAACGTTACCGCCGGCCAGGCCAACAGCACCGCGACGTTTACCATGACCTACAACTGACCAAACCCGAAGGTCGGACGTAGCGCTGCGGGGTGTGGGAATTCTCTGCTGTAATGCCGGGGCTAGAGCAGGCGCAGCCCTGCGGCACTAACCTGGTTTTTCACGGTCAACAGCCCCCGCACCATCGTTGATGGTTGTCGGTTTATCCTCAGCCAAAAGATCTAGAACATGTACCTACGCAACATTGCAGTCGGGCTGTCGGCCCTTGTTTTACTCTCGACCGCGGCCCATGCCCGCAGTCTGCCTGACCTCTACACGGCCACCGAACAACGTGCCTCCTTTGATGGCTGTGCCGATCTTTTCCCCGCCGCCAAACCCATCAACACTGCCACCGTGCCCGCCAGCATGCGGCCCCTGGCCCTGTGTTCGGACAATTTTGCGGTGCTCTATTCGCAGACCAGCAAGACGCCGCTGGTGGTGGTCGAGCGCCTGAACGCCGAGCAATTGCAGGATGCCAAAGGCGAGGAGCGCACCAACCTGTTCTACCCCGACCCGCGCATCCCCAAGGATGGCCGTGCAGAGTTGAGTGACTACCACAGCCAGCATCCGGCCGTCGACCGTGGCCACCAGTCGCCGGCCGCCGACGCACCGAACGCCCATGCCATGGCGCAGTCGTTTGCACTGTCGAACATGGTGCCGCAAGACCCTACCAACAACCGTAAGATCTGGAGCAAGGTCGAGGCGGATGTGCGCAAGTTCGCCAAGCGCGCTGGCGGTGATGTGTTTGTGTTCACCGGCCCGTTGTTTGACCCCGGCTACGGCACCATCGGCGACAACCAGGTCTGGGTGCCGACGCGCCTGTTCAAGCTGGTGTACGACGCTTCGTCGAAACGCGCCTGGGCTTACGTGCTGCCCAACGCGCAGACGCGCATCCAGCGGCCAATGGACTATGACGCGTTCGTGAAGAGTACCGGGCTGAAGTTGCTCGGTAATCTTCCGGTCTCCGGGTCAGTAGGGCGCACGTAAGAGGGGGCGTCACCCAGCGTCGTGCTACGCCACATCGAGCGTGCGAAACTCGACGGTGAGGTGACTCACTTCATGCACCGGTTTGAGGCGCTCGCGAATGCTGTCGGCATCCGCTGTGGAGCGGCCGACAACGCTCACGATTGCCGCATGCACACCGGGCCCTACCTGCCAGACGTGCAAGTCGGTAATCGTCGCGTCGCCCGGTTGTTCCACCAGCTCCCGGATCTCCGCAGCAACATGCTCATGGGTCTGATCGAGTAGTACGCCGGCAGTCACGCCCATCAAGCTCCAGGCCCAGCGTGCGATCACGATGGCGCCGACGATACCCATCGCCGGGTCCAGCCAGACCCAACCCAGGTACCGCCCCGCCAGCAGCGCAGCGATTGCCAGCACCGAGGTCAGTGCATCGGCGAGCACATGCACATAGGCGGATCTCAGGTTGTTATCGTGGCCATGGTGGCCGTGGGCATGTTCGTGTTCGTGGGCATGCCCGTGGCTATGACCGTGGCCGAGCAACAGCGCACTGACGATATTGACAACCAGCCCCACCACGGCAATCAACGTCGCGGTGCCGAACTGCACGTCGGTCGGTTGCAACAGGCGCATGACCGACTCGATGCCAATGCCCAGGGACACCAGCGCCAGGATCAGCGCCGAGGCAAAGCCGCCCAGATCACCGACCTTGCCGGTGCCGAAGCTGAAACGCGGGCTCGACGCATGGCGTCGGGCATAGGCGTAGGCCGCGGCGGCGATGCCCAACGCACCCGCGTGGGTGGCCATATGAAAACCGTCGGCCAGCAGGGCCATCGAACCGGTGAGGGCGCCGGCGGCGATTTCCGCGACCATCATCACCACCGTCAACATCACCACCCATAAGGTGCGCTTGGCGTTTTCTTCGTGGGCCGAGCCGAGGAAGACATGCTCGTGGGTATGATCAAGGCTCATTTGGAGTACCGCCGAATGGCTTCAAGCAACTCTTCGACGCCCTGGTTGCGTTCTTCCTCGCTGAGGGATGGGTCCGCCACATGCGCCCGGGCATGTTCTTCGATGATTTCTTCCATCAAGCCGTTGATGGCGCCGCGTGTGGCGGCGACCAGGTGCAGGGTCTTGGCGCAATCGCTGTCCGATTCCAACGCTCTTTCCACCGCTTGAATCTGACCGGCAATGCGCTTGACGCGCTTGATCAGACTGTCTTTATTGGCCGCTATATGGCTCAAAATATACCCCCCCTACCTATGAGGCGCGGAGCATGGCATACCCCGCCCCCCTATGCAATCTTCCGCCGAGAGACAGACCCTCTCGGTTTATACTCGACGGTCTGGTCATCAACCCCCTTCAAATGAATTGAGATACCTCATGAGCACCTCTCTTTCCACAACCTCTGCGCGCAAGCCTGTCGCGCCCCTGGTGGCCTTTGTGCTCCTGGTGCTGGGCGCCGTGTTCCTGCACAACCTTGTCGGCATGCGCCAGGTGCTGTTGCTGGTCGTCGGCGCGGCGCTGGGCTTGACCCTGTACCACGCCGCCTTCGGTTTCACCTCGGCCTGGCGCGTGTTTATCAATGACCGGCGCGGCGCCGGTTTGCGTGCGCAAATGGTGATGCTGGCGATAGCGGTATTGCTGTTCTTCCCGGCGCTGGGGGCGGGCACGTTGTTCGGCCAGCCGGTGGTCGGGCTGGTAGCGCCGGCCGGGGTATCGGTGGTGTTCGGCGCATTTATTTTCGGCATCGGCATGCAGCTGGGCGGCGGCTGTGCGTCGGGCACCCTGTTCACCGTGGGCGGCGGTAATGCGCGCATGTTGGTGACGCTGTTCTTCTTTATCTGTGGTTCGTTGATCGCCACGCACCATGTAGGCTGGTGGTTTGCACTGCCGGCGTTCCCGGCGACGTCGATCGTCAAAAGTGTCGGCGTCATGCCGGCGCTGCTTCTGAACCTGGCGGTGTTCGGCCTTATCGCAGCCGTCAGCGTGCGCCTGGAAAAGGCCCGTCATGGTCAACTGGAAGCCGGCGTGACCAGCGAGCATCAAGGCTTGCGCCGCTTCCTGCGTGGCCCCTGGCCCTTGGTGTGGGGCGCGATTGGCCTGGCCCTGCTCAATTACGCAACCCTGGCCCTGGCCGGGCGACCGTGGGGCATCACCTCGGCGTTCGCGCTGTGGGGCGCCAAGGTGGCGAGTGGCCTGGGTGTGGAGGTGGGCAGTTGGGCGTTCTGGCAAATGCCGGGCAACGCCAAGGCCCTGGCCGCGCCGGTGTGGGAAGACATCACCAGCGTGATGGACATCGGCATCGTCCTCGGTGCGCTCCTGGCCGCCGGCCTGGCCGGGCGTTTCGCCCCCAACCTGAACATTCCTGCGCGCTCGCTGATGGCGGCGGTGATCGGTGGCCTGCTGCTCGGTTACGGCTCGCGCCTGGCCTACGGTTGCAACATCGGCGCGTACTTCAGCGGCATCGCCTCCGGCAGCCTGCATGGCTGGGTGTGGCTGGTGGCGGCGTTCATCGGCAACAGCGTCGGCGTGCGGTTGCGCCCGTTCTTCTTTGCCGGCGAGCGGCCGCAGGTGGCGTTGAGCGGGTGCTGAGAATGCCCGCACACGTGCTGCCCCGATGCGCTTTGTCTTGAGCCGCCCTTTGTTTTAATTGTGGGGTGTCGGCTGCAGAAACTGTGTGATCAGCGCAACGACCTGCTGCTGGATCACCTGCCGTGGCCGCGCGCCGTCGCCGTCCCGGCAGATCACGCCATCGCCTGGCGAATCTTCCTCAATCAACGCCACCGCGCCGGGCTTGCAGATCGACATAAAGCTGAAGTGGGTGGCGTCGCTGATCGCTACGTAGCGCGTCGAGGCTGTTGGCAGGCGCCTGGCCAAGTCGGCGGACTCCAACTCGGCGGGCATATCCTCCGAGGGCACCGCTCCCGCGATCACCAGCGTCGGCACTGACAATGCGGCCAGACTGGCGTCGGTCATACCGCGTGACAGGCCCAGGTCCAATGACACCACGGCGCTGACGCGCTTGTCGCGCAGGTCCGCGGCCAGTTGGGCCTTTGCGGCTGGCGTGTTGGCGGGGTTGATCTGGTGGTAGACGATGCAACCGCCCAACTTCGGGTGTGCGTCGCAGTCCTGGGCGAAAAGGTCGGGGTCGAACCGCGCCCCGGCGAGTTCCATCACGGTCCAGCCACCGAGGGAATGGCCCGCCGCAGCGATCCGGTTTTTGGCGACCGCGCCAAATTGCTTCGGCTGCGCCAGCACCGCATCGATGGCCCGGCTCACGTCGTTGGGCCGTTGCCATAACTGCGCGGCGGCTTGCGGGCTGCGATCCCTGGTGGTGGTGCCCGGGTGATTGACCGCTGCGACGATGTAACCCCGGTGCGCCAATGCACTGGCCAGCCACGCCTGATTGCCCCAATTACCGCCGTAACCGTGGGAGAGCACGACCAGTGGATGCTCGCCGCTCGCCGGCGGTGCGTTGGGCACCGCGAGGGCGCCGATAAAAGCCACGCTGTCGGCGATCGGTTCGGCGGTTGCGGTGGTGGTGGCGGGGTACCAGACGACCATCTCCAGCGGACGCTCATGGTGAGCATCGGCCAGCGTAGCGGTTTGGAAGCCGATGGCGTTGTCGACCGCGAGCGCGGGCGTGGTCAGGCAGATCAGGAGCAGAGCGGTGAGGGCGGTTTTCACGGTTTCTATCGTCCTTGATGTGAGCGCCGCATCATAGCCTGAAAGGCGGCCCAGCCAGATACTCGCGAGCGGCCCAACACGCGCGCCCTCTGGCTGAACACGCTGTTCCCGCTACTCGAACATCCGACATCGACCCCGTGGGGACCTACGCATGCGTAAGCCCAGTCAGCGTATCCGCAATCGTCTTGGTCCGTTGCGCGGTCCCCTCGGTGGCGCGGCTTGACGCCTCCAGCGCATCGAGCATTTCGCGCAAGGCGCCGACGCCGCTGGACTGGTCTTCAATCTGCTGGGCAACACGCTGGATTTCGCCGGACAGCAGGTCGATATCCACACCGATTTCCGCCGCATTCTTGCGGGTGATTTCCGCCAGCTTGCGCACCTCATCCGCCACCACCGCAAAACCGCGGCCCAGGTCGCCTGCGCGCGCGGCTTCGATGGCGGCGTTGAGCGCCAGCAGGTTGGTCTGGCCGGCGATTTGCTGAATCACCTGCACAATCGACTGGATACGCAAACTCGAACCGGCCAGGGTCCGCGCGCCGACCACGGCATCATCCGCCTGGCTGGACAAGCCCTCGACCGTCGCCCCGGCCTTTGCAGACACGCTGTTCTGCTGGTCGATGGTGCCCACCAGTTCGTCCATCGAGGCGTGCAATTCGCCGGAGTAATGCTTGATCTGCGAGGCGATTTCCGCGTGTTGACGTTCGGCCTGGGCCAGCACTTGGCCGAGGTCTGCCAGGCCCTCGAACACCGGCAGGATATTGCTGTCCAGCCCGCGGGTATTCAGGGCGCCGCTGAAGTCATTGTTTTTGAACGCGGCAATCTGCTTGACCACCACATGGTTTAATCCGGCCAGCTTATTTACCTGGCGGCGTAGGAAGAAGGCTTTGAACTCGCCGTAGTGCGCAATGAAGTTGTCCAGGTATTCGTCGCTGTAGCTGGCGCCCTTGGCCACTCGAAAGAAGAAGATCGCGGTCAGGGTCTGGTTCAGGTTCAGGCCAAGGATTTCACCGAAGGTCGACAGCCCCGCCAGCGGCACATCGCCAAACGTCCCGGCCATGCTGCCCAATTCGCTGGGGTTGTTCAGCCTGCGCAAAATGCAGTCATTGAGAATGCCCGCCACCGGCTGGCCGCCCTTGCCGCGCAGGAACTGCGCGTAGTCCGTGCGGGTGGCCTCACGCAACGGCGTGCGCCGCACCATCACCAGCTCCTCGCCGGGGGCCACGTCGCAATACAGCTGGACGATCTGCTGTTCATAGTCGATCCGTGCGATGGAGCGCACGAACAACTCATTGCCCACGCGGATGGCGAACGAGAAATCCGCCAACTTCGCTTCCAGCGCCTGGGGCGCGCAACTGAACGCGTCACACAGCGCCTGCACCATGCTCTTGATATTGCCCGCGCTGTCGATCACCTGGTCAATCGTGCGGTCCTCTTCGGAGGCGGTCAGCACGCTGAAGGTCAAGTCAGCCGGTTTGAAATTCTGGCTTTTAAATACGCCAAAACGCACATTCGCGGCGGTTTTCAGGAACACGATCTGTGCGTGGTTCTGATAACTGCGCTGGCCGTCATGGATCAGGGTTTTCTGGAAATCCAACTTACCCCCGGCCGAACCGCCGACAAACAGGCAGGGGAAGCGCCCCGACTCATACAGCGCCTCCATGAAAAACGACTCCGACGCGGACAGCCCATCGAACACCACGTAGGCCAGGGTGTCGCGATGGTCGATCGGCGTGTGTGCCTGTACCCGCTTGATATTGCTCGTCAGCTTGGCAATCCGCTCCTTCATCCCCATGCGCTTGCCGCCGCTGCGGATGTCCTCACACTCCAGCGGCACCATCACCACCTCGGCCGAAGCGATCAGGCTGTCGTCGAACAACTGCAGGACAATCCGGTCCCAGCGCTCGCCGGTGGTGCAATACAGCGAATTCGCCGCGTTGCACAACTCGCCAGCGGTGGTACACAGGCTGATGCTGGTGTGGGGAAAGCGACGCTTGAGCTTGGCGGCAATCTGGTCGATGTCCAGGTGCGGAGAGATGAAACCGGTGATCAGCACGGGCGCGATGCGCAGGTTGGCCAATGAGGATTCCAGTTCATTGGCGGTGCAGGTGAGGGTGGCGGTGCCTTGTCGATCGGCCCGGGCTTTTTTTAGAAGGTTGAGTGGGTTCATGGCGGCGGGCTCGATCCAGTGAGGGGCGCATGCGTTGGGCTTGCGGTTAATCAAGTTATCGGCCGATATGGCGGGGGCTGGAGCCGTAACAGAGGGGGTGCGACAAAGTGAACAGGACAATTTATTGCCGCCATTTAACTGGCGAATAAGTGTGCCCCCTTTATCGCGGATCAGTGTGGGCGTTGACTGACAACTTCACCGGTCTTGACACCTTCCAGCCAGATTTCCCATTGATTGAGGCCAATATACTTTGCGCGCGCAATTGTCTTTTGGTCGCGGGCGCCATTGAACTCAAGGTCGGCAAACATAAAGTGTCGAAGCCGCTGGTATTCCAACTGGATCTACGGTTGCGCGGTCCACACGGCCAGTTCATAGCCGTCGGGATCAATGAAGTGGAACCTGCTTCCACCGGGGAACGCAAAAATTTCGCGGGAGATCACTGCGCCCAGAGCCTTGAGCCGCTGTTGCGCGTCTGCCAGATTGTCCGAATACAAGATGATTAAAGGGCCGCCCGGTCGAACCGGCTCCCCGGTGGTGAAACCACCGGTCAGCCGGCCATCGCTGAATTCGGTATAGGTCGGACCGTAGTCGACGAACGTCCAGCCGAAGGCGTTGCCGTAGAAGGCTTTGCTGCGGGCAATGTCGCTGACATTGAATTCAATATTGTCGATCTGTCGATCTTGACCACGAACGCTCATGGTTGCCTCCTTGGCGAATGTCCAAAGCGGCGATTGTAACGGTTCGAGCGTTGAAATGTCGCTGGGAACAAGGCGCTAAGCCTTGCCATACGCCATGTACTCGTTCTGCAACACGATGTGATCCGCCACGTACTTCGCATCATGCCAAACCCCATAGATAAACGACGACGCCCGGTTCACCAGGTTTGGCAGGCCCAGGAAATAGATCCCGCTCTGCGCCGAAATCCCGCGTTTGTGGAACGGTTCGCCGTTCTCGTCGAACGCATCCACCTTCAACCAACTGAAGTCGAACTTGAAGCCGGTGGCCCATAGAATCGTGGTCACGCCGGCTTCGGCCAGGTCCAGGCTGAGGGTCGGGTTCAGCAGGCATTGCGGGTCGGGCAGCAGTTCCCAGGCTTGCGGTTCTTCGGGGAACGGCAAGCCGTTTGCCTCGATGTACGCATCGGCGTCGCGCAGTACGTCGAAGTACGCCCGATCGCCCTGCGCCACGTTGGCGGCCAGGCCGGGGGCGAAGGTCATGACGCCAGCGTTCCACTGTTCGGTGACGCCCACCAGGTTGATCCCTTGATGCGCGAGGCGGCGGAAGTCGACGGTCTTGCCGCCTTCGTAGCCGCTGACGGCAAAGGCCACGTGTTTTTTCTTCGGCTGGATTTTGACTTCGTCCCACAGGCCCAGGGCGCCGAGCCACCAGCAGTAGTCGCGGCCGCGGTAGGCGCGGGGAGGGCGGTAGTGTTCGCCGACCGAGAGGTACACGGTTTTGCCGGCCTTTTGCAGTTCTTCGGCGATTTGCGCGCCGGAGGCCCCGGCGCCGACCACCAGCACGGCGCCTTCGGGCAGTTGGCCGGGGTTCTTGTAGGCGCAGGAATGCAACTGATGCAGCGGCGCGGTGGCGGGGACGATGTCCGGGATCGAGGGGCGTTGGAACGGGCCGGTGGCGGCCACCACGTTAGCGGCCTCGATCACGCCCGCCGAGGTGGTCACCTTGAAGCCGGGGCGCCCGACATGGCGCTCCACTTGCTGCACTTCGACGCCGGTACGCACCGGGGCGTTGAGCATTTCGACATAGGCTTGGAAGTAGTCGGCCATGCGCTCCTTGGGCGGGAAGGCTTCGGGGGAGATGCCCTCGAATTTCAGGCCGGGGAAGCGGTCGTGCCAGGCCGGGCCGTTGGCGACCAGCGAGTCCCAGCGCTCCGAACGCCAGCGCTCGGCGATGCGGCTGCGCTCCAGCACGATATGCGGCACGCCCATCAGGGACAGGTGTTCGCTCATGGCGACGCCGGCCTGGCCAGCGCCGACTACCAGGGTGTTGATGGTTTCTACTGACATAGGAAGGGCCTGAATAGTAAGAAGTCTGTCTGAAAAGAACGGGCGCGGTCGCGGTGGACCGCCAATGTGGACGCGTGGGTGATACCGTTCACTGCGGCGGCTCTGTGAGCAGTTCGGCCACCGCCGTGAGTGCCAGTTGGTAACCCAGCGCGCCCAACCCGGCGACCACGCCGGTGGCGGCTTTGGACACGTAGGAGTGATGCCGGAAGCTTTCGCGCTTCCAGATATTGCTCATGTGCGCTTCGATGATCGGGCCGTCGAACGCCAGCAGTGCATCGAGGATCGGCACCGAGCTGTAGCTCAGCCCGGCGGCGTTGATCACGATGGCGTCGGCGTTCAGGCGGGCCTCTTGAATCCAGTCCACCAGCACGCCTTCATGGTTGCTCTGGCGAAAGTCCAGGGTCAGGCCCAACTCCGCGGCGTGGCCCTGGCAACGCGCTTCGATGCTGGCGAAGCTGGCACTGCCGTAGGTGCCGTCCTTGCCCAGCCCATAGAGGTTAGCGTTGGGGCCATTGAGGAAGTACACGGTGTGGGGCATGAGGTTCTCCGGCTTATTCGGCGAGGTGCAGCACGAGGTGGGCGTCGGCCGCCTTCATACGCTCCAGTCGTCCGGCACCACGGCGATCACATCGATCTCCATCAACCACTCCGGTTGGCCGAGGCCGGAAATCACCAGCCCGGTGGAAATCGGGAACACGCCCTTGAGCCATTTGCCGACCTCCTGGTACACCGGCTCGCGGTAGCGCGGGTCGATCAGATAGGTGGTGGTCTTGACGATATGGGACAGGTCGGAACCCGCCTCCTCAAGCAGTTGCTTGACGTTTTTCATGGCCTGTTCGGCCTGGGCACGCGGGTCGCCGAGGCCGACCAGGTTGCCGTCGAAATCGGTGCCGATCTGGCCGCGCACATAGATGGTGTTACCAGCGCGCACGGCCTGGCACAGGTCGTTGTCCAGCGCCTGGTTGGGATAGGTCTGTTTGGTATTGAACATGCGGATACGGGTATGGGTGGGCATGGCGAGCGACTCGTCGGCAGCGGGATGCAATCAGCTTCACATCGCCGGTCGCCGGACGAAACCAGCATTTGTGCGGGGTAGTGCTTAGGAAAAACCGAAGCCCGTGCAGGTCATCGCCCTGCGCAGGGCCCGCGCCTATCCCGGCATGAACCCTGCAACGCGCTGGGCATACAGTCATTACCGAGGTACAGGCCTGATGCTCAGTCGTATCACTCAGCGCCAACTGGAATATTTCGTCGCGTCGGGCGAGGCCGGCAGCATCAGTGCCGCGGCTGAACGCATCCATGTTTCGTCGCCGTCGATCTCGGCGGCGATCACTCACATGGAGGCCGAGCTGGGCATCCAGCTGTTTATCCGGCATCACGCCCAAGGCATTTCGCTGACGGCCGTGGGGCGCCTGGTGATGCAAGAAGCCAAGCAGATCCTGGAGCAGGTGAGCAACCTCTACACCATCGCCTCGGAGTCGTTGAACACCGTGCGCGGGCCGCTGCGCGTGGGTTGCCTGGAGTCGCTGGCGCCGATGATCACCCCCGAGCTGGTGTTTGGTTTCGGTCGTGCGTTTCCCGGCGTGCGCCTGACCCAGGCCGAAGGCAACCACGAGGAACTGCTGGAAAAACTGCGCAGTGGCGAGCTGGACATCGCCCTGACCTACGACCTGGTGACCAGCCCCGACATCGATTTCCAACCCCTGGCGCACCTGCCGCCGTATGTGATGGTCGGCGAGTACCACCCGCTGGCGAGTCTGTCGGCGGTCAGCATGCAGGACCTGGAGGCGTACCCGGTGGTGCTGCTCGACACGCCCTGGAGCCGCGACTATTTCCTCAGCCTGTTTATGCAGGCAGGCACCACGCCGAACATCATCATGCGCTCCACCAACCTCGAAACGGTGCGCGCCATGGTCGGCAACGGGATCGGTTATTCCTTCGCGAATGCGCGGCCCAAATCGAACCTGTCCCAGGACGGCAAACGCGTGATCCGCCTGCGCCTGGCGGGCGCGCACCGGCCGATGAAGCTGGGCTACGCCACGGCGAGCAACACCCAGCTGTCGCGTGTGGTGTCGGCGTTTGCCGAGCGCTGCCGCATGTTTGTGTCCGACCAGTACATCCCCGGCATGGCCCCGCCGAGCTTTTTTGACCCGCATGCGGTGCGCTCGCTCAGCAGTGTGAGCTGAATTTGCACCAAAAGGTGGCGTGTTCGGCGCGGTGAGTTCAGGCGCGCACCCTTTCGGTCAGGGCCTACAGCCTATCCAATGTGGGAGGGGGCTTGCCCCCGATTGCAGTGGGTCAGCTTGCTGATGTGTTGCTGATGCGCCGCTATCGGGGGCAAGCCCCCTCCCACATTGATTTTTGGTGGTTTCGAGGGTGGCGGCGGGCTGCGTAGGTTCTGCCTACCCAGTGGACCGGGTTTTACGAATTGACCCCAAGGGCCCGTCCCCACGACTCTGAATTCATTGACGCAGATCAACTTCTTTTTTGGGGCAGGGCAGCGCGACGATGACATTCGACTGGAATTATATGTTGGGTCTGCTGGGTGACGCCGAGTTCTGGCGCGCAACGTGGACGGTGATCAAGCTCAGCACCCTGACCTGGGTCTTGAGTATCGGTCTGGGCTTTCTGCTGGCGCTGGCCAAGCAATCCAGACATGGGCTGCTCAGCGTTCCTGCGCGTGGCTATATCTGGCTGTTCCGCAGCCTGCCGTTGTTGGTGCTGTTGATCTTTATCTACAACCTGCCGCAAGCGCTGCCCGGCACGTCGGCGATTCTGGCCGACCCGTTCTGGTCCGGCCTGTTGGCCCTGGTGATCTGCGAAACGGCGTATGTGGCCGAGATCCATCGCGGCGGTCTGCTCTCGATCCCCAAAGGCCAGGGCGAGGCAGCGCGGGCGTTGGGCTTGAAGTTTTTCGGCACCCAATGGCGCGTGGTGATCCCCCAGGCTGTGCGGGTGGCGCTGCCGTCCCTGGCCAACGAATACATCTCCATCGTCAAGCTCACCTCGCTGGTGTCGGTGATCTCGCTGACGGAAATCCTGATGGTCGGCCAGCGCCTGTATTCGCAGAACTTCCTGGTGATCGAAACCATGGCGGCGGTGGCGTTTTTCTACGTGTTTATCGTCACCGTGTTCGACTTCCTGCTCAAACGCCTGGAGCGCTTTCTCGACGTCAACCAACGCAATGTGTCGCGGGTTCCCGATGCGGCGGTGCTGGCGCTGGCCACGCAACAACGGGTTGCGCTGCAACGCCCGGCAACCACCGGGGCCCCGGCGCTGCAAGCCACGCGGCTGCACAAGGCCTACAACGACATCGAGGTGCTGGGCTCGGTCAACCTGCAGGTCCAACCCGGTGAAGTGGTGTCGGTGATCGGGCCGTCGGGGTCGGGCAAAACCACCTTGATTCGCCTGCTCAACGGCCTGGAGCAACTGGACAACGGCGAGATCAAGATCAACGGCCAGCCGTTCATCCACCTGAACAAAACCGGCGCGCAGAAACCGCAGTACGTCGAACACGCCGAGCATCGCCTGAACATCGGCATGGTGTTCCAGAGCTTCAACCTGTTCCCGCACTTGAGCGTGCTCGACAACCTGCTGATGGCGCCGAAATACCACGGCCTGGGGCGTACCGACGCGCTCAAGCAACAGGCCTACGCGCTGCTGCACAAGGTTGGCATGCTCGACCACGCCTGGAAGTACCCGCACCAACTCTCCGGCGGCCAGCAGCAACGCGTGGCCATCGCCCGCGCGTTGATGATGCGCCCGCAGATCATGCTGTTCGACGAGCCCACCTCGGCGCTCGACCCGGAGAAAGTCAACGAAGTGCTGCAAGTCATCGAAGCCTTGGCCGAGGAGGGCATCACCATGGTGATCGTCACCCACGAGATGAATTTCGCGTTCAAGGTCTCCGATCGGATCGTGTTCATGGAGAAGGGGCGTGTGGTCTGCGACGACACGCCTGCGGTATTGCGCAGCGGCCAGAACCCACGCGTGGAGGCGTTCCTCAAGGACGTCTCGCTGGCGTGACCCTCTAACGTTCAGGAAAAACAAAATGATCGAGCAACATCAAATCGAGCAGTTCCAGCGCGACGGCTACCTGGTGGTGGAAGGCGTGTTGTCGATGGACGAAGTGGCCGCGTTGCAGCACGACTTCGACCAATGGGTAGAAGAAAGTCGCCGCCATGACCAGGGCTGGGGCACCACCGTGGATGGCCGCGCACGCTTCGATCTGGAGGGCGACCATCGCGCCGATCACCCGTCGCTGCGGCGGGTCAGTTCGCCCACCGAGATTTCCCCAGTGTATGAGCGCGTGGCGTTGCATTCACGCATGGCGGCGATTTCCGCGCAGTTGATTGGCGCCAGTGGCACGCGCTTTCACCACAGCAAGATCAACTCGAAGCTGCCCCGCACCGCGACCCAGGTGAAGTGGCACCAGGACTTTTTATTCACGCCCCACAGCAACGACGACATCATCACCGCCTTGCTGATGGTCAGCGAAGTGACCCCGCAAAACGGCCCGCTGAATGTGATCCCCGGCAGCCATAAAGGCCCGCTGTGGTCGCACTGGCAGAACCAGCGTTTCACCGGCGCGGTGGACGATGCCGTGGTCGCGCAACACTGTCGGCAACCGGTCGCCTGCTACGGCCCGGCCGGCTCCGTGTGCTTCATGCACACCCGGCTTTTGCATGCCTCCAGCCCTAACGAGACCGAACTGCCGCGCACCCTGTTTATCAGCGTCTACGCCGCTGAAGACGCGCTGCCATTCGGCGAAAACCCTCTGCCCAGCGCACATGCCGGCCTGCTGGTGGCCGGTGAAGAAAGTGGCTTGATACGTTCCACGGACAACCAACTGCGCTTGCCGCAGAAACCCCGTGGCGCGTCTTTCTTCGTGCAACAGGCCGGACAAGATTCTGCCACTGCCTAACCTCCCAACCCCCTTGCAGGTATTGACCATGACAGCGTTTCGTAAAAGTGTTCGTCCCCTTGCCGTGTGCCTGCTGGGCGCAGCGGTTGCGATGACCTCGTTGGCGGCTTCGGCGTTCCAGCAGGACGGCAAGATCATCGCCGGTTCCGATGTGACGTTCTTCCCCTATGAGTACATGGATAACAACAAGCCAGCGGGCTTCGATATCGAGTTCATGGACGGCCTGGGCAAGGTCATGGGGCGCAAGGTCGAGACCCTCGACACGCGTTTCCCCAACTTGATCACCGGCCTGCAGGCCGGGCGTTTCGATGTGACCAACTCGTCGATGTACATCACCGCCGAGCGGGTCAAGGTCATCGACATGATCCCCTACCTGAAAAGCGGTGAGTCGATCCTGACCCTCAAGGATAGTGCTTTCCAACCCAAGACCCCGGAAGAATTCTGCGGCCACAAGATCGGTTCCATGGGCGCTACGTCCTGGCTCGCGCAGATGAACAAACTGTCGGCCGAGTACTGCGTGGCCAAGGGCTTGAAGCCGATCCAGATCAGCGAGTACAGCACCGACCCGCAAACCACCCAGGCGTTGCTGGCCCATGCGGTCGAAGCGCAGATCACCGACGCGGCCGTGGCCCGTGGCGTGATCGACAAGCTGGGCAGCCGCGTGGTGATTTCCTCCGACGCCTTGATCTACCCGGTGCTGAACGGCTTCGGCGTGAAGAAGGGCAATGACACGGTGAAAAAAGCCTTGCTCGACGGCCTGGAGAAGTACCGCGCCACGCCGGAATACGCGGCCTTGCTCAAGAAGTACAACTTCGAGGCCCCCACCGATGCCGACCTTGCGGCGCTGATGCCCAAGTAAGCCTATTGCGCGGCCGCCGTCTTGCGGTCGCGCCCTGCGGAGACCGATCCATGGCGTTATCCCTCGAAGAACAGACGCGCATCGACCTGGCAGCGACCTTTCGCATCGTCGCCCACCTGGGTATGCACGAAGCGGTGGCCAACCACTTCAGCGCTGCCGTGTCGGCCGATGGCAAACAGTTTTTGCTCAACCCGAGGTGGAAGCACTTCTCGCGCATTCGCGCCAGCGACCTGCTGCTATTGAACGCCGATGACCCCAGCTGTGCCGACCACCCGAACGTGGACGCCACCGCCTGGTCGATCCACGGGCAGATCCACCGACTGCTGCCGCACACCCGCGCCGTGCTGCACCTGCACCCGGTCTACACCACGGCGGTGGCGTGCCTGGCCAAGCCGCACATCCCGGCGATCGACCAGAACACCGCGCGCTATTTCAACCGCGTGGCGGTCGACGAACTCTACGGCGGCATGGCCGATACCGAAGCCGAAGGCGCGCGCCTGGTCGGCCTGCTCGACGGCAAGAGCCGCCTGTTGATGGGCAACCACGGCGTGATGGTGACCGCTTCGTCCATCGGTGAAGCGTTCGACGATATCTGGACCCTGGAGCGCGCCTGCCAGATCCTCGTCACGGCGTGGTCCACCGGGCAGCCGTTGCGGGTGTTGTCCGATGAAGTGGCGGAAAAAACCGCGCGGGGCTGGGAAGGCATTACTGATTTCTCGCGCCAGCATTTTGAAGAAATGAAGCAAATGATGATCGATGCCGATGCGTCGGTGCTCGACTGAGGAAGCGCTATGACCTTTTCCATTGTTGCCCGCTGTGCCGAGACGGGCCAGTTGGGGATCGCCATCAGTTCGTCGAGCATCGCCGTGGGCGCGCGTTGCCCGTGGCTGCGCCCCGGTGTGGGCGCGGTGGCGTCGCAGAACATCACTTTGCCGAGCCTGGGCCCGCAGATTCTCGACCTGCTGGAGCAGGGCATGACGCCGAGTGAGGCCGTGGCGGCAGTGTTCGCCGGGCAGGACCACCGCGACTATCGGCAGGTGACGGTGATCGATCGGCTGGGCCGCACCGCGCACTTCAGCGGCGCGCAGACTCTCGGCCTGCATGCCGCGCAGAGCGGCGAGCAATGTGTTGCGGCCGGGAACATGCTGGCCAATCCCGGTGTGATTGCCGCGATGGTCGGCGCGTTCGAAAACGCCTCGGGGCATCTGGCTGACCGGCTGCTCGCCGCGATGCACGCAGGCCAGGCCCTCGGCGGCGAAGCGGGGCCGGTGCATTCGGCAGCCTTGGTGGTGGTCGACGATCTGCTCTGGCCCATCGTCAATCTGCGCGTGGACTGGGCCGATGCCGAGCCGATCGGCGCCCTCGATCAGTTGTGGCAGGCCTATCGCGGGCAACTGCAAGACTACCTCGACCGCGCCCTCCACCCGCATATCGCGCCGGGCTATGCGGTGCCGGGAGATGACCGATGAGCCACAGCCGTGACCTGCTGGCGCAACTGGTGCGCTTTGACACCACCAGCCGCGAATCCAACCTCGCGTTGATCGACTTCGTGCGTACTTATTTGCAGGGCCACGGCGTCGCCTGTGAACTGGTGTTCAACGAACACAAGAACAAGGCCAACCTGCTGGCGACCATCGGCCCGGCGGATGTGCCCGGCATCGTGTTGTCCGGGCATACCGATGGGGTGCCGGTGGACGGCCAGCGCTGGAGCGTGGCGCCGTTCGACCTCACCGAACAAGACGGCAAGTTGTACGGGCGTGGCACCGCCGACATGAAGGGCTATATCGCCTGTGTGTTGGCCTGTGTGCCGGCGCTGGTGCGGGCGTCGTTGCGCATGCCGGTGCATATCGCGCTGTCCTATGACGAGGAGGTGGGGTGCCTGGGCGTGCGTTCATTGATCGAACGGTTTCGCGTGCAGCCGGTCAAGCCGCTGTTGTGCGTGATCGGCGAGCCCACCGAGCTCAAGCCGGTGCTGGGGCACAAAGGCAAATTGGCCATGCGTTGCGATGTGCATGGCGCGGCGTGTCATTCGGCCTATGCGCCGTCGGGCGTCAACGCCATCGAATACGCGGCCTGCTTGATCCGGGAGCTGGTGCGGCTCGGTGAAGAACTCAAGGCGCCGCAACACCTGAACGCGGCGTTCGATCCGCCGTTTTCCACGGTGCAAACCGGGGTGATGAGCGGCGGCAAGGCGCTGAATATCGTGCCGCAGCAGTGCAGCTTCGATTTCGAAGTGCGCTCGCTGCCGGCCCAGGACCCGTGGCAGGTGGCGCACCAGTTACGGTTGTATGCCGAGCACACCCTGCTGCCGGCGATGCAGGCGGTGAGTGCGCAGTGCGCGATCGGTTTCAGTGAGTTGTCCAGCTATCCGGGGTTGGCGACTTCGTCGCAAAGCCAGGCCGCTGAGTGGGTCGCGCAGTTTTGCGGTTCGCGGGACTTCGGTACCGTCGCCTTCGGCAGCGAAGGCGGGTTGTTCGATCAGGCAGGGATTCCCACCGTGGTGTGCGGGCCGGGCAGCATGGAGCAGGGGCACAAGGCGGATGAATTCATCAGCCTGCAACAACTGGATGCCTGTGATCGAATGCTGGAGCGGGTGGTGGAGTTTGTGCGTCAATAGCCCTCGCACTGACACTCGTGGTGAAGAAGGGACCCCAGTTGAACGAACACACATTGTCCATGCGCCTGGAACGCGTGGCGGCGCATGTGCCGGCCGGGGCGCGGTTGGCGGATATCGGCTCCGACCATGGCTACCTGCCGGTGGCGTTGCTGCGCCGCGGCCTGATCGCGGCGGCGGTGGCGGGGGAGGTGGCCGCGACGCCATTCCAGGCCGCCGAACGCACCGTGCGTGAAAATGGCCTGGAGCGACATGTCAGCGTGCGCCTGGCCGATGGCCTGGCAGCCATCGAACCCGGCGACGCGATCAGTGCGATCAGCGTCTGCGGCATGGGCGGCGAGACCATCCGCGACATCCTCGACAGCGGCAAGGCCTGCCTCACCGGCCAGGAGCGCCTGATCCTGCAACCCAACGGCGGTGAACAACCGTTGCGCCAATGGCTGATGGACAACGGTTACCGCATCCTTGTCGAAGAGTTGTTGCGGGAAAACCGCTTCTACTACGAGATCATCGTCGCCGAGCGCGCCGAACCGCGGGTGTACAGTGCCGAGGAGTTGTACTTCGGCCCGCTGCACCTGCAGGCCCGCAGCCCGGACTTCCTGGCCAAGTGGCAACGCCTGCTGCGGCAAAAGCAGAAAACCCTGGCCGGTTTCGAACAGGCCCGCCAGGCGTTACCGCCGGCCAAGGTGCAAGAGGTCGCCCGGCAAGTGCAGTGGATCACCGCGTTGCTGGCGTGACCGCAGCGGGTTGATCGAACCCACTCGCTACGCGGTCGTTCCCGACGCTGAGTGCTTTCGCCCCATCTTCGCGCACGGCACACGATTTTTCGGGTGTCGCACCGCCTGTTCAGGGGGGCGCTCTCTGCGGCCCGTATCTTGCTTGAGCCTTCCCAATCAATGACATGGCACTTTGCCGTTAGTCATTTCAAGGCGTCACCCATCGTTGCCGCGTGTGGGTGGTTTTAGGGAGTAGTCGGCCATGCACAGTCTTTTGTCACCCGGTATCCGCCTGCTCGGACGTTTCGGCTTCGCACGCAAATTCCAGATTCTGTTCATTCTGTTCATTCTGCCCTTGGCCGGGAGCCTCTGGATGATCGGGCTGGACTATCGCGACAAACTCGCGGTGATTTCCAGCGAAAAGTCCGGCGTTTCTCAACTGCTGACCCTGGACGCGCTAGATGGCCAATTAACGGCCCAACGCAACCTGGCGTCGCGCTGGAAAGCGCTGGACCTGCTGCGTGAACCGACTCCCGCAGCCAAGGCGGCGATGGACCAGGTGGATGCGAACAACCCGCTCATCCTGCAAAGCCTGCAAGCCCTGGGCGACGCGCTCAAGAAACAGGGCGCGAGCGGCGATACCCTGGCCCGCTTCGATGCGTTGCAGGCAGCGGTCAAGGGGATGGATGTGCAATCCCTGCGCACCGTCGGCTGGTGGCCAGACGGCTACGACCGCTTCACCTCGGCGCTGAGCGCCATGCAAACCCTGCGTGAACAGATCACCCTCGACGCCGGCCTGATCCTCGACCCCTGGCTGGAAACTTACCTGCTGATGCAGATTTCCAGCCAGCACACGCCGGACCTGATCGAGCGTATCGGGCGCATGGCCAGTATTGGTCAGTCGTCCATTGCCTCGGGCCAGTTCACCTTGCAAAGCCGCTTGCAGATGCGCGACCTGCGCGGCCGTATCGGCGATGCGCGGGACCAGTTGATCAAGGCTGCGGCATCGCTCAAGGCCAAGCCATATGCCGGCCTGGAACCCTGGACCGCGCAGTACGACAACAGCCTGCAACAACTGGACAGCGAGCTCAAAGTGCTCGACGACGGCGTGTTTGGCGGCACCATCAAGCTTGACCCTGCCAGTTTCGAGCGCAGTGTCGACACCATGCTCGGCAGCCTGGGCGCGTTGCGCAAGCAATCGCTCGGCTCGCTGGATGCGCGCCTGACCCATTACCACGACCGCTCCTTGCAGCAATTCATCCCCGTAGCGGCCATTTTCAGCCTGCTGGCCCTGGCGGCGCTGTACCTGTTCATGTGCCTGCAAGCGTCGATCCGCCGCAGTGCCAGCGGTATCACCACGCTGGCTGAGTCGTTGCGCGACGGCAACCTGTGTGTGGAAGTGGCGGTGGACGGTCGCGATGAGCTGGCGGCGATCAGCGCGGCGCTCAACGTGGCGGTGGTGCAACTGCGTACCAGCCTGCTGGGGGTCAATCACGAGACTCAGCAACTCGGGTCGGCGGTGCTTACGCTCAATTCGCAGTCGGGCAGTACCCTCAGCGACGTCGAAGACCAGCAACACCAGATCAGCCAGATCGCTGCGGCGGCGACGCAATTGGCCGCCACCTCCATGGGCGTCGCCAAAAGTTGTGAGCAAGCCTCCGGCAGCGCCCAACACACCCGCCGCATCGCTGAAGACAGCAGCCGCGACAGCCAGCGTACTACGGCGAGCATCCAGCAACTCAACCAGCGCCTGACCGACACCGCCAACGCCCTGGAGCAAGTGAGTCAACAGGGCCAGCAGATTCAGTCGGTGGTCGACACCATTCGAGGCATCGCCGAGCAAACCAACCTGTTGGCACTCAACGCCGCCATCGAAGCCGCGCGAGCTGGCGAACAGGGCAGGGGGTTTGCCGTGGTCGCCGATGAAGTGCGCAGCCTGTCGCAACGCACCCAGGCCTCCACCGCGCAAATCGCCGGCACCGTCGACAGCCTGCGCGCCACGGTCAGTCAGGCCGTCACACTGATGAGCGTCGCCTGTGCCCAGGCGCTGACCGACGCCGAATCCGTTACCGGGCTGGGCGCGCGGCTGGGCGAGATCGCCGGAGCCGTGCAGAACGTCACCGACACTCTGGCGCATATCGCGGCGGCGGTGGAAGAACAAGCGACGACGGCGGACGAGGTGAGCGGCAATATCCAGCAAGTGGATCAGGCGGCAGGGCGCTTGCTCGATGGCGCGCGGGCGGTGAATCAGGCAGCGGATACGTTGAGCAAGGGCAGTCGTGCGCTGAGTGACAACACCGCACGTTTCCGCCTGAGCTGAATAGGCCGCCGGGTGTAAGCCGGTCTAGTTTGTGTCCTGACTGGACTCTACCTCGAGTTTCAATCGGTCAGCCTTGCTGATGTATTTGTCCTTGGCTTTCGGCGCCAATTTGGCACTGGCCTTTTTCGCGTTGGCCTTTAATAGCTGATTGATCTTTTTACGACGGTTCATGTTGGTCTCACCCACCTGGTCAATTCTCGAATGATATCAGCTAAAAACAATGGGCCCGATTTTGACGGTGCGGTGTCATAAAATAGTGGCACAATGCCTCATTCTCAGGCATCGCAAGCACAAGGAGATGAGCCTTGCACCTATTGATCACTCGCGCCGCCTCACTCAGGGCCACGCTTCATCGCCCTGAACCCTTCAACCTGTTCACGCTGTTGCGCAGTGCTTCGGACGAGGTCCGCCTGCACTCTCGCTACCTGGCTTTTTTGCTCAACCCCAAGGGCGCCCACGCCGCGGGCGGGAAACTGCTGGAGCTGTGGCTCGCGGCGTTGAATATAGAAGGCTTCGATTGTCGCGCTGTCACGGTGGATGTCGAGTACCGCAATGTCGACATCCTGATCCGCAACGGCAAGCGCCAGGCGATCATCATTGAGAACAAGCTCAACGCCGAGGACCAGGACGCCCAGTTGCACCGTTACCTGGAAGCGCTCCAGGGCGAGGGCTACCAGACGTTCCCGCCGTTGTACCTCACCCTGGACGGGCGCGATGCCGACACGCGCAGTTGCCTGGGCATCGACTACCAACGCATCAGCTACGCCGCCGACATCCTGCCTTGGCTTGCGCAATGCCAACCTTGGGTGATCCGCGAAGCGGGCGTGCGAGAAAGCCTGCTGCAGTACATCGACCTCATCGCAAAACTGACTTTCCAGAACCAAGGACACGCCTACATGGACGCGCTCAAGCAGACGTTACGCCAGGACAACAACCTGCTCGTGGTCAAGGACCTGCAGAGAGCCTTCACCGAGACGCTCAAAGACCTGCAACTGGAACTCTGGCAAGCCGTTGCCAAGTGCGTCGAAGATAAATACCCCGCGCTGCCCAAGCCCTCTGAAGCGCCCACCGCGGCGGTTATCGACCGTTACTACAGCGCGGCCAGGGATAACCGTTATTACGGCCTTCACTACGAGCTGGGCTTTATGGCGGGCTCGGTCTACATCGAGCTCAATCATCGCTTCTATTGTGGCTATTGCTGCGATGCCGAATCCCATCCTCGCGATTTCGGGCAACTGGAAATGTTGACGCTGTTGTTGGAGAACGATGGCGTCAGCGAAAATGGCTTGCTCTGGCGCTTCACCACCGAACTCAATATGAAACACCCCAGCGACGAGCACCTGATGACACTGCTTGCATCGGGGACGCGAGCGCAAGCGGCAGAGCGCATGGCAGACGACCTTTATGACCTCTGGTACAAGGCGCATGAACTCTACGGCGCAGCAGCGTCGGGCGCGGGCCGCATGACGGCCGATCAGCCAGGCTAGGCTTGGGGCCGCGCCGCTGGACAGCTACTTGCCCTACTCAGACTCCCGAGCCTGAGTAGGGAAAAGAATTTTCAGGCGGGGGTTGACCACGTAATTTAATCCTGTATTATTTGCCTCCCGCTAACGAGCAGTTCGCTGCTGGTCTGGCTTAAGTAATTGATTTTGTTGATAAAATTAAAAACTTTTAGGGTTGCTACTTCGAAGAGTGTGCTGTAGAGTGCGCTCCTCGGTTGAGACGAAAGATCTTAACCAACCGCTCTTTAACAACTGAATCAAGCAATTCGTGTGGGTGCTTGTGGAGTCAGACTGATAGTCAACAAGATTATCAGCATCATAAGTTACTCCGCGAGAAATCAAAGATGTAACCAACGATTGCTGAGCCAAGTTTAGGGTTTCTTAAAAACCCAAAGATGTTTGAACTGAAGAGTTTGATCATGGCTCAGATTGAACGCTGGCGGCAG
>Ga0208645_1000106_pt1 | contig 132886 bp, 123 predicted proteins | sample VirMetDEL_Sep_01_FD_184519 | JGI IMG/M metagenome (GOLD analysis project Ga0208645, IMG submission 184519) | Aqueous microbial communities from the Delaware River and Bay under freshwater to marine salinity gradient to study organic matter... | ecosystem: Environmental > Aquatic > Marine >...
CCGCCATAACAACAATGAGGAGACTGGTCATGGGCCTGGTCCTGATCCTGGTGGCACTGATTGCATTCATCGTGCTGTCCACTACCCGTTTGAAATTGCACCCCTTCCTGGCATTGCTGGCCGCTGCGCTGATTGCTGGCTTCGTCTACCAGCTGCCCAGCGGCGAAATCATCAAGACCATGACTGCCGGCTTCGGCGGCATTCTCGGTTACATCGGCATCGTCATCGTTCTCGGCACCATCATCGGGGTGATCCTCGAGCGCAGTGGCGCTGCCATCACCATGGCTGAAACGGTCATTCGTCTGCTGGGACAGCGTTTCCCCACGCTGACCATGTCGATCATCGGCTATCTGGTATCGATTCCGGTGTTCTGCGACTCCGGCTACGTAATTCTCAACTCGCTGAAAAATGCCCTGGCTGCGCGCATGAAGGTGTCCGTGGTGGCCATGAGCGTTGCCTTGGCGACTGGCCTGTACGCCACCCACACCTTCGTTCCTCCGACTCCAGGGCCGATTGCCGCTGCAGGTAACCTGGGACTGGAGACTTCGCTGGGCCTGGTAATCCTGGTCGGTCTGCTGGTCGCAGCTGTCACCGCGTTTGCCGGCATGCTGTGGGCCAACTGTTTCCTCAAACAGAACGATCACGAACTGCTGGAAGAGGCGCCGAGCGAACTGCTGGCCGACAACGTCGACTTCGATGCGCTGCGTGCTCGCTACGGCAAGCTGCCCAGCGCCTGGCAGGCGTTCTCGCCGATCTTCGTGCCGATCATCCTGATCTGCCTCGGTTCGGTCGCGGCTTTCCCGAGTAAACCTTTCGGTACTGGTGTTTTCTTCGATGTGCTGAGTTTCCTCGGTCAGCCGGTTGCCGCGCTGCTGGTCGGCCTGGTGCTGGCGTGCTCGCTGCTCAAGGGCGAGGGCAAGCGTCAGCAGTTCCATGATCACGTGGCTCATGGCCTGAAAGAGGCGGCGCCGATCCTGCTGATCACCGGTGCCGGTGGTGCCTTCGGGGCCATCCTCAAGGCCACCGCACTGACTGGTTATCTGGGTGACACCCTGTCTGCCCTGGGCATCGGCTTGTTCATGCCGTTCCTGGTAGCTGCTGCGCTGAAGAGTGCTCAGGGGTCTTCCACCGTCGCGCTGGTCACTACCTCGGCGATGGTCGCGCCGCTGCTCGGCAACCTGGGGCTCGATAGCGAGATGGGCCGCGTGCTGACGGTCATGGCCATTGGTGCAGGCGCCATGACCGTTTCCCACGCCAACGACAGCTTCTTCTGGGTGGTGACCCAGTTCAGCCGCATGAAGGTGGCGACCGCTTACCGTGCCCAGACCATGGCGACCCTGATCCAGGGTATTGCCGGTATGGCCGCTGTGTGGCTGCTGAGCCTGGTTTTGCTGTAATCCCGCTTTAACAGACCGTTCAAAAACTACCTGCGTTGCCATTGCTACGTTAAAAACAGGCTCAAAATGCTCATTTACCGCTCGTAAAGTCGAGCGCGACTCCGACCGTTTTTCGCCTGTTTTTGCGGGGCCGCCATCGGTATTGCACTGACTGCCTCGCCTACGTTTTTCAACGGTCTGTAACCGCAGGCGACCAGAAGGTCGCCTGCCTCCTTTCGAGGTTCCTATCATGAAAATCGTCATCGCTCCCGACTCCTTCAAGGAGAGCCTTAGCGCGCCCGATGTGGCCGCTGCCATCGCACGCGGTTGGCAGCAGGTGTTTCCCGAGGCCGAGTGCCTGCTGCGGCCAATGGCCGATGGCGGCGAGGGTACGGTCGATGCGCTACTGGCTGCCGTCGGCGGCGAGCGCCGCGAGTGTGAGGTGTGTGGCCCTATGGGTGAGCCGGTCAAGGCGCATTGGGGCTGGTTGGGGCAGGGCACTGCAGTGATCGAGATGGCGGCTGCCAGCGGCCTGCACTGGGTTCCGCATGAGCAGCGTGATGCGCGCCTGGCCAGCAGCTTCGGCACGGGCGAGCTGATCCGCGAGGCGCTGGACGCCGGTGCTACACGTATCATCCTTGGGTTGGGCGGCAGTGCCACCAACGACGCTGGCATGGGCCTGCTGCAGGCGTTGGGGATACGTTTTCTCGACACTCAAGGGTGTGAGCTGGCGCCGGGGGGCGCCGCTCTTGCCGATCTCGATCAGCTCGATCTGGGTGATCTCGATGCGCGCCTGCTCAACGTGCAGGTCGAGGTGGCTGCTGACGTCGACAACCCCTTGTGTGGGCCGCGCGGCGCCTCCGCTGTGTTCGGTCCGCAGAAGGGCGCGACGCCTGAGCATGTCGCGCAGCTCGACACGGCCCTCGGTCGCTTCGCTCGTATCGTTGCGGCGACACTGGGCGAGGATCATGCCGAGTTTCCGGGCGCTGGCGCCGCTGGCGGCCTTGGCTTCGCCGCTCGCGCCTTCCTCAAGGCGAGCTTCCGCCCAGGTATCGAGTTGGTGGCCGAGCTCTCCGGCCTTGCTGCCGCCGTCGAAGGCGCCGACCTGGTCATCACCGGGGAAGGGCGCATGGATGCCCAGACCCTGCATGGCAAAACGCCGGTCGGTGTGGCGCGCGTTGCGCGCGCCGCCGGGGTGCCGGTCATCGCGTTATCCGGTAGTCTGGGCGACAACTATCAGGCGCTGTACGAGGCCGGTATCGAGGCTGCATTCAGCCTGGCCCCCGGGCCGCTGTCGCTGGAGCAGGCCATGGCTGGCGCAGCGGGCGAGCTGCAGGCACGTACCACGGATATCGCTCGACTCTGGCGCCTCGCGCGGGCCTGATGGACGAACCTAGCTGAACTCGGTCTGTCTGAAACTATTATTGTTCAGACTCGGTCGTGACAGTTGCTCGTCCCCGGCGTCTAATGGATCGAGATACCTCTGGAGGAATTGCTATGCGTAAACCCACTCTGCTCATCACCTCGCTGGCCGCATTACTGGCCCTTGGCGGTTGCCAGTCCAGCCTGACCGGCGACACCTACAGCCGCGACGAGGCCCGAGCGGTGCAAACGCTGCGCATGGGTACCATCGAGTCACTGCGTCCAGTGAAGATCGAAGGTACCAAGACGCCAATCGGTGCCGGTGCCGGTGCTGTGGTCGGCGGTATCGGTGGCAGTGGTCTCGGTGGCGGCCGTGGTAGCGCGGTTCTGGCGGTAGTCGGCGCCGTCGCCGGTGGTCTGCTCGGCGCCGCCGCTGAAGAAGGCCTGACCCGTACCCAGGGCGTGGAAATCACCGTACGCGAAGACGATGGCACCATGCGTGCCTACGTGCAGGAAGTCGAGCCGAATCAGGTATTCCGCGTCGGTGAGCGCGTGCGCATCATGACCGTCAACGGTACCAGCCGCGTTACTCACTGATCGATGCAAGCAGGCCGGAGCAGCTTGGGTTGCTCCGGCTTTTTTGTGGCCATCGCTATAGTGATGGACGGTTGCCGGAGGCACTCCGGGCTGTTCGCATGTTACCAAGTGTGTTTTACGCTAGTTCAATGCATGACGTTGCGTTGATAGTTATGGATAATCGGCCGTTATGCTTGTGCCGACAACGACTTAGCTGATCCGTTGTGGTGCATGGAATATCACCGTCAGGGAGTTGCGACTCCAATTCTCGTCGTTGGGTCTGCAAGCCCGACGTGCCTGCATAAGGGGTTTTGCCGATGGCGCTTGCGCTGATTGTCGCTTTGCCATTTCTTGGATTGTTTCTGCCGGTGCTTGCCGACCGGCTCGGACGCTCTGCCTGCGCCGCTGCTGCGGCTATAGCGCCCATCTTGGCGCTGGTGTTGCTGTTCAATCATCAATCGGCGGTGTTCGCGGGTGAGGTGCTGCGAGTCAAACTGGAGTGGCTGCCGCACCTGGGCCTGAATCTCAGCCTGCGCCTCGATGGTCTGGGCTTCCTGTTCGCCCTGCTGATTCTCGGCATCGGCCTGCTGGTGATCCTCTACGCCCGTTACTACCTGGCCAAAACCGAGCCAATGGGGCGTTTCTTCGCCTTCCTGCTGCTGTTCATGGGCGCCATGCTCGGCGTGGTGCTGTCGGAAAATCTGCTGCTGATGCTGATGTTCTGGGAACTGACCAGTCTGTCGTCGTTCCTGCTAATCGGTTTCTGGGGCTCGCGCTCCGATGCTCGCAAGGGCGCGCGCATGGCGCTGGCGATCACTGGCGGCGGTGGTCTGGCGCTGCTCGCCGGTATCCTGCTGATCGGCCACATCGCCGGTAGCTTCGAGCTGTCTCAGGTACTGGCCGCTGGCTACGCGATCCGCGCGCATGAGCTGTATCCAGTGGCGCTGGTGTTGGTGCTGCTGGGCGTGTTCACCAAGTCGGCGCAGTTCCCGTTCCATTTCTGGCTGCCGCACGCCATGGCCGCGCCGACCCCGGTATCGGCCTATCTGCACTCGGCGACCATGGTCAAGGCCGGGGTATTCCTGCTGGCGCGTCTGTACCCGGCGCTGGCTGGTTCCGAGTGGTGGTTCTACATGGTCAGCCTGACCGGCCTGACCACGCTGCTGGTGGGGGCGTGCATGGCGCTGTTCCAGCACGACCTCAAGGGGCTGCTGGCCTATTCGACCATCAGTCACCTGGGCCTGATCACCCTGCTGTTCGGCCTGGATACCCAACTGGCCGCGGTCGCAGCGGTGTTCCACATCATCAACCATGCGACCTTCAAGGCCTCGCTGTTCATGGCGGCCGGCATCATCGACCACGAAACCGGCAGCCGCGACATGCGACGAATAAACGGTTTGTGGAAGTACATGCCGCATACGGCAGTGTTGGCAATGGTCGCGGCTTCGGCCATGGCCGGTGTACCGCTGCTCAACGGCTTCCTGAGCAAGGAAATGTTCTTCACAGAAACCTTGCACCAGCACCTGCTGGGCGGTTTCAACTGGGTGATTCCTGCCGCTGCGACCCTGGCCGGGGTGTTCTCGGTGGCCTATTCGCTGCGCTTCATCCACGACGTGTTCTTCAACGGCGAGCCGATCGATTTGCCCAAGTACCCGCCGCATGAGCCGCCGCGCTACATGAAGGTGCCGGTCGAGGTGCTGGTATTCCTCTGCCTGCTGGTGGGCGTGGTTCCAGCCTACACGGTGGCACCACTACTGGCTGCCGCCGCGTCTTCGACCCTCGGCGGTGAGCTGCCCGAGTACAGTCTGGCGGTGTGGCACGGACTCAACCTACCGCTACTGATGAGTTTCGTCGCTCTGTTTGGTGGGATCATCGTCTACGCCTGTCGCAAGCCGCTGTTCCGCTGGTATGAAGGTTTGCCCAACCTCGATGCCAAGGACGCCTTCGACCAGGTGGTGCGCTACACGACGCGTCTGTCCGTACGCATCACCGCGTTTCTGGAGTGCGGTTCGCTGCAGCGCTACCTGGCCTGGATGCTCGGCAGTGCTCTGACCCTGGTGGTGATCGCGCTGTCGCCTCTCGAGCAGTTGACCGGTAGCGTGGAGATGACGCCGATCGATCCGCTGACAACGGTTGGCATGCTGATTCTGATGGTGACAGCGGTGCTGACCGTGGTCTTCCATCGCCGTCGCCTGGTCGCGTTGATGATCCTCAGCGGCGCCGGCCTGATGGTGGCGCTGGCCTTCGCCCGTTTCTCCGCTCCGGACCTGGCGCTGACTCAGCTGTCGGTCGAAGTGGTGACCATTATCCTGCTGATGCTCACACTGTATTTCATGACCGATCGTACACCGGCAGAGTCCAGCAGCCTGCGCGGCCTGCGTGATATGGTCCTGGCGCTGGGCAGCGGCACCATGGTTTCCATGCTGACCTACGCCGTGCTGACGCGTCCCTACGAGAGCATCTCTTCGTACTTTCTCGAGAACAGCGTCTCCGGGGGCGGCGGTACCAATGTGGTCAACGTGATCCTGGTGGACTTCCGCGGTTTCGATACCCTGGGCGAGATCACCGTGCTGGCAATCGCTGGCATCGGCATCTACGCGCTGCTGCATGGCCTGCACCTGCCGCATCCGACCCACGACAAGAATGGTCGCCCGTGGTCCACCGATGCGCACCCGATGATCCTCGACAACCTGGCGCGTGCCATGTTGCCGATGGCGCTGCTGATCTCGGCGTTCATCTTCCTGCGTGGCCACAATCTGCCGGGTGGCGGCTTCATTGCCGGCCTGATCACCTCGGTGGCGCTGATTCTGCAGTACATCTCCCACGGCGTGACCTGGACTCAGGAACGCCTCAAGTTCAGCTATCACGCCACCGCCGGTTGGGGTGTGCTGATCGCCGGTTTGACCGGTCTGGGCAGCTGGGCCTTCGGCTCGCCGTTCCTGACGTCGGCGTTCGGTCATTTCCATATCCCGCTGATCGGTGAAATCGAACTGGCCACCGCCATCCTCTTCGATCTCGGGGTGTACCTGGCCGTCGTCGGCGCCACCTTGCTGATTCTTTCCAACCTCGGCCATGTCAGTCAGGACGAGTCGTGCAAGGAGGTCATCTGATATGGAGGCTGTATTCGCAATCACCCTTGGGGTACTGACCGCCAGCGGCGTCTACCTGTTGCTGCGGGCGCGTATTTTTCCGGTGGTGATGGGGCTGACCCTGATCTCCTACGCGGTCAACCTGTTCATCTTCTCCATGGGCCGCCTCGGTACAGGCGTGCCGGCCGTGATCGGCAAGAGCGCCGAGTACGGTGACCCACTGCCGCAGGCGCTGGTGCTGACTGCGATCGTCATTGGCTTTGCCATGACAGCGTTCGTGGTGGTGCTGGCGCTACGTGGCATGGGTGAGCTGAAAACCGATCACGTCGATGGCGAGGAGCCGCGCGCATGAGTCACGCCATCATCCTCCCCATCCTGCTGCCGATGTTCTTCGGTGCGCTGTTGCTGGTCGGTCACAGCTGGTCGCGCGAGGTCAAGCGGGGTATCTCCCTGGTCGGTTGCCTGGCGTTGCTGCCGGTCTGTATGTACCTGGTGCAACTGGCCGGGACCGGGCAACTGCAGGTTTATGCCCTGGGCAACTGGGCGCCGCCGTTCGGCATCATGCTGCTGCTTGACCGCTTCAATGCGGCGCTGCTGCTGCTGACTTCGGTGCTGGCCGGCTTCGCCCTGATCTACGCCTGCCGTGGCGAGGACGAGCGTGGGCCGAACTTCCATGCGTTGTTCCAGTTTCAACTGCTGGGCATCAACGGTGCGTTCCTCACCGCCGACCTGTTCAACCTGTTCGTGTTCTTCGAGATCCTGCTGATCTCGTCCTACGCGCTGCTGCTGCATGGCAACCGCGCCAGCCAGGTCAAGGCTGGCGTGCATTACGTGGTGCTCAACCTGCTGGGTTCGTCATTCTTCCTGATCGGCGTCAGCCTGCTGTATGGCCTGACCGGCACCCTGAACATGCCGGACCTGGCTGCGCGCGTGGCCAGCGCCGATGTCGCTGACGCGCCGCTGCTCAAGGCTGCCGCCTATCTGCTGCTGATCGTCTTCGGTCTCAAGGCTGCCGTGCTGCCGCTGTGCTTCTGGTTGCCGCGTGCCTACGCCGCGGCGCCTGCTTCGGTGGCGGCGCTGTTCGCGATCATGACCAAGGTAGGCTTCTACGCCATCGTGCGCGTGTTCACCCTGGTGTTCGGCGAGCAGGCTGGGCCGCTGGCCAATCTTGGCCATGAGCTGCTCTGGTGGCTGGCACTGCCGACCATTGCCTTCGGTGTGATCGGTGCCCTGGGTGCGCGTCAGTTGCAGGCGTTGCTGGCGTATCTGGTGCTGGTCTCGGTGGGCACGCTGATGGCTGGTTTCGCCATCGGTAGCCCGGCGGCGCTGAGCGCCGCGCTTTACTACATGCTGCACAGCACGCTGATCAGCGCCGCGCTGTTCCTGCTGGCGGGCCTGGTGGTTGCCCAGCGTGACAGCGCCGGAGGTGATCTGCAGCAGGAGCGCGTGCTGCGCCAGCCACTGGTGCTGGGTTGCATGTTCTTCTTCGCCTCGATTTCCGTGGCGGGTCTGCCGCCGTTCTCCGGGTTCCTCGGCAAGATGCTGCTGCTGCGCGCGGCAGAGCCGGGCTGGCAGGCCTGGAGCCTGTGGCCTGTGGTGCTGATCGGCGGCCTGCTGACGCTGGTGGCGCTGAGCCGCGCCGGTACCAGCCTGTTCTGGCTGGGTCAGCAGGCAGATGGCAAACCTTCGACTGCCGAGCCGGCCGAGCGGGTGAGCCTCCTGGCGGCGCTGGGCCTGTTGCTGGCCAGCCCGCTGCTGATGATCGCTGCCGCTCCGATAATGGCGTATCTGGAGGCTGCCGCAGCGCAGCTGCTCGATCTGCAACCCTACCTGTCGATCATCACCGGAGGTGCGGCATGAAGCGTTTTTTCCCACACCCGCGGATGACGTTGCTGTTGGCGGTGCTCTGGTTGCTCCTGGTCAACACCTTGAATCTCGGCCACATCCTGCTTGGACTGTTCCTTGGCTGGGCAATCGTGCACCTCTGTGGCACCTTCCTGCTGACCGTGCCGAAGGTGCGCAAACCCTTGGGGCTGCTGCTGTTCATCGGCAAGGTGTTCTACGACATCGTGGTGGCCAATCTGCAGGTGGTGAAGCTGGTGCTGGGGCCGAAGTCACGGCTCAATCCGGCATTCGTCGAGGTGCCAGTCGAGATCGAGGATGAGTTCGTCCTGTCGACTCTGGCCTGCATCATTTCGCTGACCCCCGGTACCGTTTCGGCGGGGCTCAGCTCCGACCACAAGACCCTGTTGCTGCACGGGCTCGACGTGCCGGATCACGACGAGCTGATCGCCACGGTCAAGAACCGTTACGAAACGCCGCTGCTGGAGATTTTCGAATGCTCGAGAACGTAGTCTTTCTGTGTATGGGCATCGTCACGCTGGCCATGCTGCTCAATGTCGCGCGTCTGGTCGAAGGGCCGAGCATGGTCGACCGCGTGCTGGCGCTGGATACCTTGTACATCAACGCATTGGCGCTGATCGTATTGTTCGGCATCTGGCTGGCATCGGATCTGTTCTTCGAAGCCGCGCTGCTGATCGCGGTGATGGGCTTCGTCGGCACGGTCGCGGTAGGTAAGCACCTGCTGCACGGCGACATCATCGATTAAGGGGGAATGACCATGCCGTTCTGGCTGGAACTGTTGATTTGCGCCTGCCTGATTCTGGGCAGTCTATTCGCCCTGGTGGGTGCCATCGGTCTGTATCGCCTGCCGGACTTCTTCACGCGTCTGCATGGCCCGACCAAGGCCACCACGCTGGGGGTCGGCGGTACGCTGATCGCCTCGATGCTGTTCTTCGCCCACCACACCGGCAGCCTCAGTCTGCATGAGCTGTTGATCACCCTGTTCCTGTTCCTGACGGCGCCGGTCAGTGCGCACATCCTGTCCAAGGCAGCGATGCAGCAGAAGGTGCAGTTGACCGAGCAAACCCGTGGACAGCCCTGGGAAGATGATCACTGACGCACTGCCAGGCGTTTCTCGAGCCTGACTGTAGCTGTCCTCAGGTAGCTGCCCCCCGGTAGACTGTTCCTTCGTTCGTCAGGCGAGAAGCGGTTGTTGGTGGCAGCTCTCATCACTTCGCTCCTTCTCGGCGTTACTGCCAAGCAACATCCATGGATTGAGGAGAGCGTCAGGAAATGAGTCAGCTGGTCATTCGCCAGGCCCGTGATGAGGATATCGAAGCGCTTTGCGCGCTGATTCTCGAACACGGCCCCAACCCCTGGAATCATCTGCCTGAAGCCGAGGTGCGCGAGCACCTGAACGGGATAGCCGCAGGTACGACCCTGGCGGTTGTGGCCGAGGAGAATGGAGCCCAGCAGGGGTTCGTCAGCTATCGCCTGACCAAACATTTCGCTGCCCACCAACCGGTTGCACGCGCCAGGCACCAGCATGGCTACATCTGTGAGGCCGTGGTGCACCGCGACTGCGCGGGGCGCGGGCTGGGGGCTCGCCTGCTGGACGAGGCGGTGCAGGACTTCTGGCGCCTGGGCGTGTACGACATCTATATCGACCGCCATGAAGAGAACGCTGCGTCGGCAGGCATGATGCGCAAGGCCGGTTTCGCCGAGCTGCTGACTTATGCCGATCCAGCCCGGCGCCCCAATGGCTCAGGACGTTCGACGCTGTGCTGCCTGCGGGCCAGGCAATGATCCAGCGACTGCTGGCCATGGCTTTGCTGGCCGGCGTGCAGATTCTGCTGGCGTTTGTGCTTTACCACAGCGCTTTCGAGGCCTATCGACGGATGTTCGGCAGCGTTCGCCGCGATATCAGTTATGGCCTGCAGCTAAACCACTCGTTGTATCTCTTCGGCGCTCTTGCGCTGGGCAATGCTGCCTGGCTGCTCAGTTGCCGTAGCCGGCGTAGCGGTCTGATCGGTTTTGGCATCTGCCTGCTGTTCTGGACGGCATTCTGGGCCAATGCCTTCGCCAGCATGCCGTATCGCAGCCTGCTGGTGGTCGGGGTCGGTACGTTGGTGTTGACGATGCCGCTACTGGTGCTGTTGCTTCGCTTCAGAGGGCCGGGTCTAGTCGATGACGTCCGGCCGGGCAGCGCTGCTTAGCGATTCAACCCCAGCATATTCTTCGCCACAGCCTCTGCCACGCGAACGCCGTCGACGCCAGCAGAGAGAATGCCGCCAGCGTAGCCTGCGCCTTCACCCGCCGGGTACAGGCCTTTGAGATTGAGGCTCTGCAGGTCGTCACCACGGGTGATGCGTACCGGTGAGGAGGTGCGCGTCTCGATGCCGGTCAGTACTGCGTCGGCCAGGTCGAACCCCTTGATCTGCTTGCCGAAGGCCGGCAGCGCCTCGCGGATGGCTGCGATGGCGAAGTCCGGCAGCGACGGCGCCAGATCGCCCAGTTTCACGCCTGGTTTGTAGGACGGCTGCACCTCTCCGAGGGCGGTCGATGGCGTGCCCTTGATGAAGTCGCCGACCAGTTGCCCCGGCGCCTCGTAGTTGCGCCCGCCGAGCACGTAGGCATGCGACTCCAGGCGCTCCTGAAGCTCCACGCCGGCCAGTGGGCCGCCCGGATAGTCCTGCTCGGGGGTGATGCCGACGACGATGCCGGCGTTGGCATTGCGCTCGTTGCGTGAATACTGGCTCATGCCGTTGGTGACCACGCGCTCAGGCTCGGAGGTGGCGGCGACCACGGTGCCGCCTGGGCACATGCAGAAGCTGTACACCGAGCGGCCGTTGCTGGCGTGGTGCACCAGCTTGTAGTCGGCGGCGCCGAGCTTCGGGTGGCCGGCATATTTGCCCAGGCGCGCGCGGTCGATCAGCGATTGCGGGTGTTCGATGCGGAAACCGACCGAGAAGGGCTTGGCTTCCAGGTACACGCCACGGGTATGCAGCATGCGGAAGGTGTCCCGCGAACTGTGACCGAGGGCCAGCACCACATGGTGGCTGAGCAGCTGTTCGCCGTTCTCCAGCACCACGCCGGTGAGTTGGCCGTCTTCGATCAGCAGGTCGCTGACGCGTTCCTGGAAGCGCACTTCGCCGCCCAGGGCCTTGATCTCTTCGCGCATGGTGGCGACCACGCCGGTCAGGCGGAAAGTGCCGATATGCGGCTTGCTGACGTAGAGAATTTCGTCCGGCGCGCCGGCCTTGACGAACTCTTCCAGCACCTTGCGCCCGTAATGGTTCGGATCCTTGATCTGGCTGTACAGCTTGCCATCGGAGAAGGTGCCGGCGCCGCCTTCTCCGAACTGTACGTTGGACGTGGGGTCGAGCACGTTCTTGCGCCACAGGCCCCAAGTGTCCTTGGTGCGCTGGCGCACTTCCTTGCCGCGTTCCAGTACGATTGGGCGCAGGCCAGCCTGGGCCAGGATCAATGCGGCGAAGATGCCGCAAGGGCCGAAACCGACCACAATGGGGCGTTCGTCCAACGGCGTTTGGGCCTTGCCGACTGGCTTGTAGGTGATGTCCGGTGACGGGCCGATATGCTTGTCACCGCTCAGGCGAGCGAGCAGCGCCGCTTCGTCCTTTACCTCGCAATCGATCGTGTAGATGAACGGCATGTCGCCGAACTTCTTGCGCGCATCGTAGCTGCGCTTAAACACACTGAAGGCCAGCAGGTCGCTGTCGGCGATGCCCAGGCGCTGGATGATGGCCGGGCGCAGCGCTTCCTCGGGGTGGTCGAGGGGCAGTTTCAGTTCGGTCAGGCGAAGCATGGGCAGTGTCCTGGTTGGCCGGTGGTGATCCGGCAGCGTGAAGAGGGCCGCGATTGTACGGGATTCGCTGCCCGGATGGAGGAGGCCGGCATTCTCGAACGACTGACGGCTTTGCTCCGTTGAGCGTAGGTGAACGATGTCTTCAACGCTGCGCGAGTACGGGCTCAGCCACGCTGGCGTTCGATCGCGCGCCCCCGAATGAACATCAGGGCAGCGCCCGCGAAGGCTGCTGTCGCGGCATAGGCAATCACAGCTTGCGAGTCGAGGCTGTCGATGATCAGTCCCCCTAGAACCGCACCTGCGGCAATGGCGACCTGGAAGGTCGATGAGAGCAGGGCGCCAGCGCTTTCCGCGTGATCGGCGGCGGCGCGCGCGTTCCAGATCGAGATCGATACCGGGAATGCGCCGAAGGCGAAGCCCCATAGCGCAATCGCGACGAAGGCAACGTCAGCTTGTGTGCCGAACAGGATCAGCGTGAGTGCAACGGCAGCGATCAGGAACGAGCAACTGCTGACTGCCCAGGCTGGACTGCGCGCGGCGACGGCGCCGCCGGCAAGGTTGCCGAAAAAACCGCTGACACCGAAGGCCAGCAAGGCAAGCGAGACGGTCTCGACATCCAGGCGAGGAACCTCTTCGAGGAAGGGGCGAATGAAGGTCAGAGCGGCGAAGTGCCCGGAAATGACCAGAAGCCCAGTGCAGATGCCGACGACGACCGCACGCCGCGTCAACGCTGTCTTGAAGGAGGCCAGGCCTGGCGCTGCTGTGGCCGGCAGTTTGGGCAGGGTCAGCATCTGAATCACCAGCGCCACCACGCCAATACCGGACGCGGCCAGGAAAGTTGCCTGCCAGCCCCACAGTTCTCCCAGATAGGCACCCAGCGGGGCAGCGAAGATGGTTGCGAGCGAAATGCCCATCATGATTATCGAAATGGCACGCGGCACCTTGTCCGGGGGCACCAGGCGCAGGGCAAGCGCTGCCATCATGGCCCAGAAGCTGCCGAGGGCGAAGCCCAGCAGCCCGCGCGCGATCAGCAACACCGTGATGTTTGAGGCATAGGCCGAAAGGATGCAGGAGAACACCAGCATGCCCATCAACCCCCAGACGATCTTCTGCCGATCCAGGCGGCCCGAGAACAGCACCACCAGCGGCCCGGCGAATGCAGCGACCACGGCGGTGGCGGTGATGGCCTGGCCCACCGCACCGTTGGATACGCCCAGGTCGGCGGCCATCGGCGTCAGCAGGCTGATCGGCAGGAATTCCGCCGTGACCAGGCCGAAGGCGCCCAGGGCAAGAGAGATGACGGCCCACCACGCAGCAGACATGGATCGGGTGTCAGCAGCAGATGAATCGGTATGGGGCATGATGGAATCCTTCATTTTTGTCTCCCGGTAGCTCAGCCGAACTGCACCAGTTCGAGCGAGGGCAACGATCCACCGGGGAATTGCGTCAGGCGCCCACCTTCGGTCAGCGCGCCAAGGTCGATAGCGGCGAAGCCCAGTTCATCGATCAGTGCGCTGACCTGGCTTTTCGCGCGGTTGTCATCACCTGCCAGGAACAGCACACGCCGGCCGCCGCGCTCGGCGGGATCGGCGATGAGCAGTGTGGGGTGCAGATGATTGAACGCCTTCACTACATGGGCGCCCGGTACCAGGTCGGCAAACACCTCGCTTGAGGTGCGGCCATGCAGATCGATGGGATTGAACAGCGGCGCTTCGATCGGGTTGTTGCTGTCGATGACGACACGCCCGGCGAAATCGGCAAGCCCGGACAGCGCGGCTGGCAGCTTCGACCAGTTCACCGCGACCAGCACGATGGACTGCGCTGCCGCCTGCTCGCGGGTGCCGGCACGGATGCTTGGGCCGATGGATTGTACCAGGGCTTGCAGGCTCTCTGGCCCGCGGCTGTTGGCGAGGATTGCCGGAATGTTCCGACGCGCCAGAGCGCGAGCAAAGGCCGCGCCGATATGACCGGCACCGATGATACCGATGGAGGGCAATTTGCTCATGCTGGGACTCCTTGAGACCTGAGGTGGCGGAAAACCATGGGGCAGGCTGACTGACCTGCCCCGGCGTACTCAGGAGGTCAACCCGCCGTCAGCGAGGATGTCCGCACCGGTGATAAACGAGGCTTGCGGGCTGGCAATGAATGCCACGAGGCTGGCAATTTCGTGTGGCTCTCCATAGCGACCCACTGCCATGCGAGGTGTCAGGAGCTGGGCAACCTCGCTATCGGCCGGGTTCATGTCGGTGTTCACTGGCCCTGGGTGGATGCTGTTGACCGTGATCCCGCGTGGCCCCAGATCATGTGCCAGGCTGCGGTTGAAACCGGCGACGGCGCCTTTGGTCAGGCTGTATGCGGCAAGTCCGGGCACACCGGCGTACTTGGTGACCGAGCTGGCTATGTGGATGACGCGGCCGCCTGCCTGCATATGCCTTACCGCTTCCTGGGTGGCGACGAACACACCGGTCACGTTGACCGCGAGCATCTTCTGATAATCCTCGAAGCTGGTTTCTTCGAACTGACTGAACACGCCGATACCGGCGTTATTCACCAGAATGTCGAGGCCGCCGAACGCTTCTACCGTCTGCGCGACGGCGGTACGCACGGCCTCGGGATCGGCTGCGTCGGCCTGGATCGCCAGCACGCGACCGCCTGCCGACTCGATGGCCGCTGCAGTTTCTTTGGCCTGTTGGGGCGAGCCATTGTAGGTGAAGGCAACCTGGGCGCCGTCGGCGGCCAGGCGTTTGGCGATAGCTGCGCCGATGGAGCGAGAGCCGCCTGTTACGAGAGCCGTTTTGCTGGCCAGAGGAAGGGGGTGGGAAGAGATTACGTTGCTCATGGTTCACTCCGTTTGATTGCCGAGACATTCGGTGGAGTGACTATCGTGTTTTTATTGCTCTTTGATTAGCGGTTAATCATTTGGATTATCTTCAAGTATTTATTTAAGATCTCGCCATGGAAACGCTCACCAATCTTGAATCCTTCGTGCGCAGCGCCGAGACCGGCAGCTTCTCGGCAGCCGCACGCCGCCTCGCTCTGACGCCGGCAGCGGTGAGCCGCAACGTCGCTATGCTGGAGCGCAACCTGGGTGTACGGCTATTCCAGCGCTCGACTCGCAAGCTGACGCTGACCGAGGCCGGAGAGACGTTCCTCAATGCTATTGGCGACAACCTGGAGTCCCTGCAGAACGCCATCGCCGCCGTATCAGCCGATGATGGCCAGCCGGCCGGTGTGCTCAAGATCAGCGTGGCGCCATCCTTCGGAACCGGTTACCTACTGCCTTTGTTGCCCGAGTTCCTGCAGCGTTATCCGCGCGTTCGCCCTGAGTGGCATTTCGAGAACCGTACGGTCGACCTGATATCCGAGGGCTACGATGCCGCCATCGGCGGTGGTTTCGAGCTGGCCAGCGGCGTGGTCGCCCGTACACTGGCGCCACTGCACGTTGTTGCCTTTGCCTCTCCCGCTTATCTGGCTCGGCACAGGTTGCCAGCCGATCCATCAGGCTTGATCGAGCTGGACTGCATCGTCATGCGCTCGTTGTCGTCGGGTCGTATCCGTACCTGGAACATGCGCAACGCACAGGGCGATGAAGTGATCGCGACGATGCGTGAGACCGTGGTGGTCAACGATCCAACTGCTGTGCGAGAGGCCGCGCGATTAGGCCTGGGGGTAGCGATGCTTGCCGTACCCGATGTACTGCCCTGGCTGGAGTCGGGTGAGCTGGTGCGGCTGCTGCCGCGCTGGTGGGCGGATGCCGGCGCGTTGTCACTGTATTACCCCAGCCGTCAGTTGATGCCGGGCAAGACGCGCAGTTTCATCGACTTCGTGGTCGAGACCTTCCAGCGTGAAGACTATGCACGGCGTTTTGCCGGGAGTTTGGGCTAGCGCTCCGTGCCGTCGAACGTTTCGTGCCGGTGACGCCACTCAGTGTCACCGGCATGGCTGATGGTCAATTACGCATGGCGCCGAAATGCGCACAGCCACGCAGCACCTGGCCGTCGAGGCGCAGTTCGGCGCTGAGGTGATTGACCGTGCCGCTCATGCCATCGACGCAGCGCTGCGGTGCTACCCACAGATCGAGGCGCTGGCCGTTGGCTTCGCTGCTGAAATTGAGGCGACCATCTGGCAGCTGTTCTTCCAGATAGGGCAGGGCCAGCGGCTCCTGCTCGGGGCGGTTGAGTACCAGGCCCTTGCTGCCGACTTCCAGTTGCCAGAACGGCTCGTTGCCGCTGGCGCGGAGGGTCAGACGCTTGAAGTTGAGATCCTCGCAGCCATGGCCTTCGCTCTGCAGGCGATAGATCTTGCTGACCTCGAAGCGGCCATCGCTGCCTTTGCCCTGGCTGCCGCCCAGGCGCCCAGCCAGATCGGCGAACAGGTCGCTACCGAGTTGACTGGCTTCGCGCTCGATACCGGTGTTATCGCCATCAACCAGCACAAAACGGCGCTGCTCCTGGCAAGGGGTGAAGACCAACTGGCCATTTTCGACCTGTACCTGTCCTTGTAGGCGGGTTGCCGGTGGTGGGCCTTCCGGCTTGCCGGTGTAGACCTGGCAGGCGGCCAGCAGTGGGAGCAGGGCGACGCTGGTAAGCAGGGAGCGGGTGATGGACATGAGTCTCTCCAGATACGAGCGGCCACCATAGCCACAGCGCGACCTTGGCTCAAGCCGTTTGCTTTGACTGAGCCGCGCGAGTGCGGCCTAATTCGCCCGTCCATCACCTATCGAGCACTTTCTGCAATGCCCAGCCCTGTCATGCGCCCCAGCACGCTTCATTTGCCCCAGGGCGACTGGGCGACGGTGCTCGATTGCCTGTGCGATCACTTTCCCGCCATCGATCGCGGCATCTGGTTGCAGCGCATGGCACGCGGTCGCGTGCTGGGTGCTGAGGGCGAGCCCATCGGTGCAGAGCATCCCTATCGAGTCGGTCTCAAGGTGCGCTATTTCCGTGAGGTGCCGAACGAGACACCAATCCCCTTCGACGAGCAGGTGCTGTGGCAGGACGCGCATCTGCTGGTCGCGGACAAGCCGCATTTTCTGCCGGTGATGCCGGCCGGTGAGTACGTCGAGCAGACGCTGCTGGCGCGCCTGATCAAGCGCACCGGCAATCCCGATCTGGTGCCGATCCACCGTATCGACCGTTTGACCGCCGGCCTGGTGCTGTTCTCGGTCGATCCGGCCAGTCGCGGTCAGTACCAGGCGCTGTTTCGTCAGCGTGCGGTGGAGAAATGCTACGAGGCCATCGCCCCGGCGTTGGCGCAGCTGCAGTTTCCCTACTTGCATCGGTCGCGTATGGTCGAGGGCGAGCCGTTCTTCCGCATGCAGGAGGTGTCGGGTGAGGCCAACAGCGAAACGCGCATCGACGTGCTGGAGCGACGCGCCGAGCTGTGGCGCTATGGGCTGTCGCCGGTGACCGGGCGCAAGCATCAGCTGCGCGTGCACCTAGCCGGGCTCGGCGCGCCAATCGTTGGCGACGATTTCTATCCGCACCTGCTGGAGTCGCGCAACCAGCCGGATGACTACAGCAAACCACTCAAACTGCTGGCGCGCGGCCTGCGCTTCGTCGACCCGCTCAGTGGACAGGCACGTGAGTTCGCCAGTCAGATGCAGTTGCAGTGGTAGCAGCGGCGCGCACCTGAAAGCGGTTGTAAAAAAGCCCGCACAAGGCGGGCCAAGTTTCAGCATCAGTGCTACTGAATCAGTCCGAATTCATCAGCCAGTTTTCTGTACTCGGCTACCTGTTCATAGACGAACTGTTCCAGCTCCGCCCCGGTCTTCGAGAGTGGCAGCAGATCGAACTGCTCGCGCTTGGCGTTGAAGCCGTCATCAACGAGTAGCGTTTCGAAGCGCTCCTGCCACCATTTGAAGTTTTCATCACTGACTTCAGGGCCCATGTAAAAGCCTCTGACGATAGGCCAGACAACGTCATAACCTTGTTCCTTGGCCGTGGGAATATTGGCCATCTTTCCAGGCAGCCGCTCTTCGGACAGCACCGCGAGAATACGAACATTGCCGGCATCGAGCTGCGCAGTCGCCTCGCCGAAGCCGCTCACGATCGCCTGAACATGTCCGCCGAACAGTGCTGTCATCGGTTCGCCGCCTCCTTCGAAGGCTACATACCTCAGCTTCTCTGGCTTGATGCCGGCACTGCGTGCGATCAGCGCGGCCTGCATCCAATCCTGGCTGCCGACGGTGCCGCCTGCGCCTATCACCAGCTCCGAAGGCGCCTGTTTGAGTCGTGTAATCAGCTCATCGAAGGTCTGCAGGGGAGAGTCACGATGAACGATAACGGCACCGTAGTCCGTGCCGATGGCGGCCAGCCAGCGAACGGCTTTTTCGTCGTAGCGACCAAACTTACCTTGCGCCAGATTCAATAGCGAGCCGCTTGACCAAGCAGTGATAACGCCTGGTGCTTTGGGGCGTAAAGCGACCACCGCGTTGTACGCGACGGCACCGATGCCGCCGGGCATATAGGTGACGCGCATTGGAGCCTTGAGCAGGCCTGCATCCTTCAGGCCGCCCTGCGCGAGCTTGCAGGTGATGTCGAAGCCACCGCCGGGCTTTGCCGGCGCGATGCATTCGGGGCGTTTGGGTTCGGCAAGTGCCATGCCGGCTGCAAGCAGGCCTGAGGTCAGCAGCGCTGCGTAGGTGAGGCGATTGTTCATGTGTTCTCCTGTGGAGTTTTATTGTGGTTCAGGCTGAGACACCGTTGGCGGCGTCGACGGCAACGAGCGGGACGCACTGTGCATCCCGCCTGTTTTGGGGTGGTTCAGTCACTGCCGAGCTTGAGGTTGTCCGGCTGGCGCTTCTCGATTGCGTGCTTGAGCAGCGCCGCGCTGCGGAAGATGCCGTGGGCGAACTTGCCGTAAGGCATGGTCAGGAAGAAGGCCATCACCGTGCCGAGATGGACCGCCAGCAGCAGGGCCATCGCGCCGCTATCGCGCCAGGCCAGCAAGGCCAGGCCGGTCAGGCTGATCAAGAAAAGCAGCACGATGAAGCCACGATCCATGGGGGCCTGAGCGCGATCACCATGCTCCGGGTCACGGCGATAGTTGAGCCACAGCAGCCCCGCCGGCCCGATCAGCAGACCAATACCGCCCAGTGTGCCGATCACCACCGGCAAGCTGAGCAGCGGATAGGGCGCCTGCAGACCGAGCAGGTAGTGGTAAAGCGTGGCCACGCTGGTGGAGGCGAGGCACAGCATGAAACCGTAGAAGGTGAAGTGGTGGAAGCGACGACGCCAGAGCGTGAAATGGTCACTCTCGTTGTTGCAGCCTTCGCCATGACCACCGTCGAGGTACTTGAGCTTGAGCACCGCCCCGGAGGCCTCCGCAATGGCGGCCCCGCTGGCCAGCGCTTGTGCATCGGCGGGGCTGATCGCACGCCAGAAGCGGGTGACACCGATGGCCAACGCCAGGATGGCGAAACCGAAGGCGCCGCCGAACATCAGCGCCAGCGTGTTGTGCGGGAATATCGCGTAGAAGTTACCGGCCAGCGGGCCGGGAAATAGCGTGCCTTTGACCAGCAGGGTCAGCAGTAGGAACAGTGCCAGCGAGGCTGCCAGGGCGAGCGACAGGGTCAGGCCGTTACGTTCGTAGAGTTTGCCGAGCCTGCCTGGCCAGGCGTACTCGACATAGGTATTGAGACGAACCTTGGCCATGGCCTGCGGCACGTTCACGGCGAACTCATGCGGCGCGGCGTACTGGCAAGCATGCAGGCAGGCCCCGCAGTTATGGCAGAGGTTGGCTAGGTAATGCACGTCGGCCTTGGCGAAGTCCAGTCGGCGGGTCATGGCCGGGAAGACTGCGCAGAACCCTTCGCAGTAACGGCAGGCGTTGCAGATATGCATCTGCCGATCGACTTCGGCTTCATGCACGTTCAGCAGGGGAATCAGGTCTTGCTGCGCCGCGCTCTGGCTTGGAGAGGCGGCGTGTATGATTTCAGGCGATTGCACGGGACTCTCCAGCGCTTGTTGTGGTGGGGCCATGACCGGCTGCCGCGGCAGCCTGAGTACCGGCGATGCGACCGAAGGCCGTGCCGATGGACATGCCGACGCCGGCCGTATAGCCCTTGCCGAGGACGTTGCCTGCCATCATTTCCCCGGCGACGAACAGGTTCGCGCTGGGCTTGTCGGCGAAGTGGACGGCGGCGGTGTCGTTGGTCTTCAGGCCAAGGTAGGTGAAGGTCACGCCTGGCTTGAGCGGGTAGCCATAGAAGGGCGGGGTATCGATGGGGCGCGCCCAGTTGGTCTTGGCGGGCGTCACGCCTTCGGTGCGACAGCCGTCGAGGCTGGTATGGTCGAAGTCGCCGCCCACGCAGGCGCTGTTGTAGGCGTGCAGAGTCTTCACGAAGGTTTCGAGCGGTAGGCCGAGTTTGCCGGCGAGCTCCTCCAGGCTGTTGGCCGTGGTCCCGGGAAACACCGGCGGCATGAAACGCCCGATGGCCTTCTGATCGATGATCGAGAAGCCTGTCTGCCGAGGCTGCTGTGCGACCAGTCGTCCCCAGATGGCGTAGCGCTTGGGCCAGAAGTCCTCGCCCTCGTCGTAGAAGCGTTCACCCTCGCAGTTGACCACTACGCCGAGCGATACGCAGTCGATGCGGGTGCAGATGCCACCGTCGTAGAGCGGGGCGCGAGCGTCGATCGCGACCATGTGCGCCTGGGTCGGGTCGCCAATGGTGTCGGCGCCGGCATCGATCAGTTTGCGCAGCAGCACGCCGTTGTTGAAGCGCGTGCCGCGAATCAGGAAGTTGTCCGCCGGCCATTCACCGCGTTCGTTGACGCCCCAGGCTTCGCGCAGCCATTCACGATTGGATTCGAAGCCACCGGCTGCCAGCACGCAGGTGCGCGCTTCGATGCGCTCGGCCGGATGCTGCTTGCCATCGATCTGCCGCGCGGGGATGTGCGCTGCGACGAAGCGGTCGCCGTCCAGCTCGATGTCGTCGACCGGCGCGTCGTAGCGGACCTGCACCCCTAGGCGTTCGGCGCTGCGGTAGTAGGCGTTGACCAGGGCTTTGCCGCCACCCATGAAAAAGGCGTTGGTGCGTGCCACGTGCAGGGCGCCCGACAAAGGCGGCTGGAAGTGCACGCCGTGGCTGCGCATCCAATCACGACATGACGATGAGGCGCGAATGACCAGGCGCGCCAGGTGCTCGTCGGTCTGCCCGCCCGTGACCTTGAGCAGGTCTTGCCAGAACTCTTCTTCGGGGTAGGCGTCGATGAGGACGTCCTGCGGGGCTTCATGCATGCAGCGCAAGTTGCGGGTGTGCTGGGAATTGCCACCACGCCACTTGCGGGGAGCGCCCTCCAGCAGCAGCACACTGGCGCCTGCTTCACGGGCCATCAGGGCTGCGCACAAGGCTGCGTTGCCGCCGCCTATAACCAGAACATCGATCATCTCGTCTCCTCGTTTTCAGAGGAGCACTAGCTGATAGCTCCCCTGTGGATGGAGACTTTAAGAGGCGCTTGTGGGGCTCGAAAGACCAGGAATGCCGGGGGGTATTCAGTATTTATAAACACCCAGGGACGTGTCAGATAGCGTGTTCGTCCAAGAGTTGGGCGCCTGGCCAGCGAGCGCTGGCGACCAGTTCGCGCGTCGTATCCAGGATGGCCACACGTGCGGCCAGCGCTGCCGGGGACAATTCATCGTCAGGCAGCGACACCAGCAGGTTGCGCCGACCGGCGTGGGCATCGGCGATCTGCACCACGTTCAGGCCCTGTTCGCCGGCTCTGGCCGCCACTGCGCCTGGCTGGATGGTCGCAGCGTAACCGGCCTTGACCGTATCCATCAGCAAAGCCAGGCCGTCGACATTCATCACTACGTTGGGCTCGCAGCGTGACTGGGCGAAGGCATTGTTGATGGTGCTGCGCAGCCCGTGCTGCCCGCTGGGCAGCACCAGCGGCACCTGTGTCAGTTGCTCGAGCCTGACGTGTTCACCCGCAGGTACGCCTTGCAGGCTGGCAGCCGAGATCAGAAACAGCTTTTCATCGAGCAGCGGCCTGACGCGGCAACGCCTGCCCGGGTCGCTGTGAAAGAGGATCGCCAGGTCGAGTTGGCGGGCATACAGCTGACTGGTCAGATAGCCGGACAACATCTCTACCAGATGCAACTGGATGTTCGGGTAGCGCTGACGCATCACCGCGATCAGGGGCAGGGCAAGCACGGAGGAGGTACTGGGCGCGAAGCCCAGGCTCACGTAACCGCTCATGCGTTCTCTTTGCGCGGCCTGAGCGGCGTTTTCCGCCTGGCGCAGGGTGAGCTGGGCGTGATGCTGGAACGCTATGCCGGCGGACGTGGGGGACACGCCGGTGCTGCTGCGCGTCAGCAGCCGGGTGCTGAGTTCGTTTTCCAGCTTGCTGATCTGCTGGCTCAGAGCCGAGGTCCCCACGTTCAGCTCCAGAGCCGCACGGCCGAGGCTGCCATGCTCGACGACCTTGAGAAAGTAGCGCAGTTGTCTCAGTTCCATGGTCTTTCCGTCATCGGAGGGGTGTGTCGAGGATAGTGACCTGGCCCAAGAAGAAAAGGCGAGGGTAAAAAAAGCCCGCACAAGGCGGGCTAAACGTGGCTCTTGCACCAGAGCTTGAATAAGGGTTCGGCGAGGAACATCACCAGAAACAGTCTGAGCACTTGCAAGGCCGTGACCAGGGCGACCGATAGCTGTAGCGCTTCGGCGGTCAGGCACAGCTCGGTGATACCGCCGGGCATCATGCCCAGCATCAGTGACAGGTGGTCTTCGCCGGCCAGCCAGCCGAGCACTTCGCCCAGTGCGGCAGCGACGAGCATCGCCAGCAGGGTGAACAGCAGCACGCGGGCGAGAAAGCGCGGTGCGCTGCGGAAGAAGGCGCGGTCGAAGTGGCAGCCCAGGGCGCAGCCAATCAGCCATTGGCCGAACTGGCCAAGGCCTTGTGGTAAGCCCAGATGCAGGTCGAAACCGGCACTGGCCACAGCGCAGACGGTCAGTGGGCCGAGCATCCAGGGGTTGGGTTGTTTCAGGCGTCCCCAGAACATCGCTAGCACGGCGCCAGCGGCGAGCAGGACGATCAGCCAGGTCCAGTCCACTGGCGCACGAGCCGGTGCGTCGGCGTCGGGTAGACCCCAGGTGAACAGCGCCGGAATCAGCAGCACCACCAGCAGCAAGCGCAGGCTGTGAGCCGCCGCCACGAGTGCGGGTTGAGCATTGTGGCGCAGGGCCAGGTTGACCATCTCGCTGGCGCCGCCGGGCATGCTGGCGAAGAATGCCGTGGCGCGGTCGACTCCGGCGCGGCGTAGAATGGCGATGCCGATCAGGCTGAGCAGGAGGGTGCCGATAGCGCCCATCACGATCACGGGCAAATGGCTGAGTACCTGTTCCAGCACATCGCTGGTGAAGTGCAGGCCGATGCCGCTGGCCACCAGCCATTGGCCGGTCTTGCGCCCGCCCGGCAACTCACTGAAGGCGCGATTGGCCAGGCAGCGTACGGCGATTACCGCCAGCAAGGATCCGACCATCCACGGCAAAGGCCAGCCGGCAAGGCTGGCCAGGTAACCGCCGACCGCTCCGGTCAGCGGCGTTACCCATAGATCACGCGGCAGATGCATCAGCCTGAGCCTTGATCTGCTTGCGTCGACGCATCCAGCGGATGCCCGGCAGGGCCAGCATCAGTACGACAAGTGCCCACAGTACCAGGGTGATCGGGCTACCCCAGAGGATGCCCAGGTCGCCAGCGGAGATCGACAGGGCGCGACGCAGGTTGTCCTCCATCATTTCACCCAGTACGAAGCCGAGGATCACCGCCGAGAGTGGGAAGTCCAGCTTGCGCAGGATGTAGCCGAATACACCCAGGGCAATCATCAGCACCAGGTCAAAGGTGGTGCTGTGCACGGCATAGACACCGACCATGCTGATCACGGTGATGGCGGGCACCAGCACCCAGTTCGGCACGCTGAGCATGCGCGAGAACAGGCCGACCAGCGGGATGTTCATCACCAGCAGGATGACGTTGCCGATGAACAGCGAGGCGATCAGGCCCCAGACCACGTCTGGCTGCTGCTCGAACAGCAGCGGGCCGGGCGTGATGTTGTACAGGGTCAGCGCACCGATCATCACCGCGGTAGTGCCCGAACCAGGTACGCCAAGGGTCAGCATCGGGATCAGCGAGCCGCAGGCCGAGGCGTTGTTGGCCGACTCGGGAGCTGCCAGGCCGCGCAGATCGCCCTCGCCGAATTTGCCGTTGTCACCGGCCAGGCGTTTTTCGGTCATATAGGTCATGGCACTGGCGATGGTCGCACCGGCACCCGGCAGTACACCAATGACGAAACCAGCGACCGAGCTGCGAATCATGGTCCAGAAGGTGAAGCAGTATTCCTTGAAGTTGAACAGCACACGGCCGCTGGCCTTCACGGCTTTCTGACCGTTGTGGGTGTTTTCCAGCATCAGCAGAATTTCACTGACACTGAAGAAACCGATCACCACAATGACGAACTGGATGCCGTCGGACAGGCTGACGCTGTCGAAGGTGAAGCGATAGACCCCGGTGGTGGAGTCGACCCCGACCGTGGCCAGGGCCAGGCCGATCAGTGCCGAGAGCAGAGTCTTGACCGGTTTGTCGCCGACCATGCCGCCGAGGCAGGCAATCGCGAAGATCATCAGCACGAAGTACTCGGCCGGGCCGAAGGCCACTGCCCACTTCGCCAGGATCGGCGCGAACAGCACCACGCCGCAGGTGGCGATCATGCTGCCGGTGAAGGAACTCACTGCCGACAGCGACAGCGCGATACCGGCCTTGCCCTGACGCGCCAGTGGGTAGCCGTCGAGGGTGGTCATTACGGCGGCAGCATCGCCCGGTACGTTGAGCAGGATGGCGGAAATACGGCCGCCGTACTCGCAACCCAGGTACACGGCGGCGAGCAGAATCAGTGCGGTCTCCGGCGGCAGGCCAAGGGCGAAGGCCAGCGGCAGCAGCAGGGCGACACCGTTGATCGGGCCCAGGCCCGGCAGCAGGCCGACGATGGTACCCACGAAGGCGCCGAACAGTGCAACCAGCAGGTTGGTCGGCCGGGTGGCGACGTCAAAGCCCTGCATCAGAAAATGTAGTGTTTCCATCTCAGCTCTCCACCAACGCTTCGAACACGCCCAGTGGCAGCGGAACGTCTAGCGCATAATCGAACAATGCATACAGCAGCACGCCCATCAGGACGCCACTAATCAGGCACGGCAGCACACGACCCGTGAACAGCAGGCCCAGTACGAAGACCGCAACGGCCGTGCTCAGGACGAAACCCAGCGGCTCGAACAGCAGGGCATAGGCCAGCAGGGTGAGGATGCACAAGCCTGCACGCTGCAGCGCGTGACGGCTGAGCGCCTCGGTCTGCGGACCCGGTTTGAATACCAGCCAGGCTGCACCAGCAGCCATCAGTACCAGTAGCAGCAGCGGATAGGCCCTTGGGCCAACAGGGTCGTAGGCGAAGGGTGCCTGGAAACCCCAGGCGATGACTGCGAGAAAGGCGCACAAAAGCAGCCAGATCACAGCGAACAGGCGAACGTACATAGCAGTGGTCTCTTGCGTTGGGACAGGATCGAGCGGCGAACCACTCAACTGCAGGTTCGGCATCGGGCGATGCCGAACCTGCCGATGCACTTATTCCTGCATCAGGCCGAATTCACCGGCCAGGGTCTTGTACTCAGCGACCTGTTTGAACACCAGGGCCTTGAGTTCATCGCCCGTGACCGACAGCGGCAGCAGGTCACGTTGTTCGCGCAGCTTGGCGAAGTCCTCGCTGGCCAGCAGGGTATCGAACTGCTGTTTCCACCAGTTGAACTGCTCGTCGCTGACTTCCGGGCCCATGTAGAAGCCGCGGATCACCGGCCAGGTGATGTCGTAGCCCTGCTCCTTGGCGGTGGGGATTTCGGCCAGTTTGCCAGGCAGACGCTCATCGGACAGCACCGCGAGGATGCGCACTTTTTTCGCTTCCAGCTGCGGGGTGACTTCACCCAGGCCGCTGCTAGTGACCTGCACGTGGCCGCCAAGCATCGCGGTGAGGGTCTCGCCGCCGCCTTCGAAGGCGACATAACGCAGGTTTTTCGGATCGATCCCGGCCAGGCGGGCGATCAGGGCGGTCTGCATCCAGTCCTGTCCACCGATGGTGGCACCCGCGCCGAAGACGATGCTGGACGGGTCTTTCTTCAAAGCCTGGACCAGATCATCGAGGTTCTTGTACGGAGAGTCGTCACGCACGGTGATCGCGCCGTAGTCGGTACCGACCGCAGCCAGCCAGCGCACGGCGTTCTCGTCATAGCGACCGAACTTGCCCTGGGCCAGATTCAGCAGCGAGCCGCTGGAGAAGGCGGTGATGGTGCCTGGGTCCTTGGCGCGCTGGGCGACCACGGCGTTATAGGCTACGGCACCGACGCCGCCGGGCATGTAGGTGACGCGCATCGGCGCCTTGAGCAGACCTTCATCCTTGAGGCCGCTCTGGGCCAGTTTGCAGGTCAGGTCGAAACCACCGCCGGGCTTGGCCGGGGCGATGCATTCGGGGCGCTTGGGCTCGGCAGCCAGCAGTTGGCTGGCGAACGCCAGGCAGGCAGTTGCCAGTGCGGCACGGGTCAGGACGGATTTCATGATGAATGATTCCTCGTGAGTCTTGTTGTTGTTTACCAGATCGGCAGGGTGTAGCCGACGATGACGCGGTTCTCGTCCGCGTCGCGGGCGAAGTCGGAGCGGAAGCTGGCGTTGCGCACACGTACGTAGAGGTCCTTGAGCGGGCCGGTCTGCACCACGTATTTGAACTCGATGTCGCGTTCCCATTCGCCGCCACGGTCATCGGAGCCGGCGATGCGGGCATCGTCACCACGGATGTAGCGGGTCATGAAGGTCAGACCGGGAACCCCGATGCTGGCGAAGTTGTAATCGTAGCGCGCCTGCCAGGAACGCTCGTCGGCGTTAGCGAAGTCGTTGATCTGCACGAAGTTGACCAGAAACGGATCGCTGCCATCGATGTAGGCAAAGCCGGTGTCGCCGCTCATGTCCTGGAAGCCCAGGCCGAATTTGTGTGCACCCAGGCCGTAGCTGACCATGCCGTTGATGGCGCGGTTATCGACCTTGCCGGCCTTGGCGGCGCCGCTGTCGCTGCTGTAGATCAGGCGCAGGTCGCTGCTCAGGGTACCAGGGCCGATCTTGTGGCTGGTGAGCAGGCCAAGGAAGTGCTGGCGATAGATGTCGTCGAGGTCGGCGAAGTAGTAGCGGCCGGTGATACCGGGGGTAAATTTGTAGTCGACGCCGGCCAGGTCCAGATGATCAGCGCTGACGCCACCGGCAAAGCGGCGGTTCTTGCTGTTGAGCACCATGTCCTCTTCGTCGGTCGAGGCGCGGTCGATGACCTTGTCCAGACGGCCGCCCGTGAAGGTCAGCCCTTCCAGCTCGGAAGAGGTCAGCAGGCCGCCTTCGAACACTTGCGGCAGCAGGCGGCTGTCGCTGGCCTTGACCACCGGCAGCTCGGGAACATGCGAGCCATAGCGGAACTCGGTGGCGGAGACTTTGACCTTGGCTGTCAGGCCCAAGCGGCTGAACTCGTCGGCAGAGCGATCATCGTCGTGTACGGGCAGCAGATCGGTGCCGGTGCGGCCGCGGCCAGAGTCGAGCTTGATGCCGAGCAGGCCCATGGCGTCGACACCGAAGCCGACGGTACCTTCGGTGAAGCCCGATTGCAGGTCGAGGCGAAAGCCCTGGCCCCATTCTTCACGTTTGTTCTGGCCCGAATCTTCGCGGAAATCTCGATTCAGGTAGATATTGGTGGCAGTGAGGCTGGCGGTGCTGTCTTCGATGAAGGCGGCGTTGGCGAGGGGGGCAGCGCCGGTAGCGGCGATGGCCAGGCAGAGCAGGCGGACAGGCGGCAGGGCCTGGCGTGAGGCTGCGAGCATCATGTGGTCTCCGTTTTTGTTTTTGTCGCCACCTGGCACCACTGCCAGGTCGCTTGAGCAGGTGGATCGAGCCACCTTGCAGCGATGCTATGAGCGCAAGCTTTCACTAGGCTTTCATGAACGAAAGATTTTTATGGCGGTGTGTTGTTGCGTTCGGGCAGGTCACGCGAGGCAACAAACAGATGCTGCTCTGGCATTTGAGCAATTCACAGCAGCCGTGGCGGCGCTACACTGCGCGCCTTTAACGATGCTGCAGTTGGAGGTGGCGGTGCGGATTCTGCTGGTCGAAGACCATCCGCAATTGGCGGAAAGCGTGGCCCAGGCGCTGAAAGGCGCTGGCTGGACCGTGGACGTGCTGCACGATGGCGTTGCCGCTGACCTTGCGCTTTGCAGCGAAGAGTATGCCCTGGCGATTCTCGATATCGGCCTGCCACGCCTGGACGGTTTCGCGGTGCTGTCGCGCTTGCGCGACCGCGGCCAGACCCTGCCAGTGCTGATGCTGACTGCGCGTGGTGAAGTGAAGGACCGCGTGCATGGGCTCAATCTCGGGGCCGACGACTACCTGGCCAAGCCTTTCGAACTGACCGAGCTGGAGGCGCGGGTCAAGGCGTTGCTACGGCGCAGCGTGCTCGGTGGCGAGCAGTTGCAGCGCTGCGGCGAGCTGGTCTACGACATCGGTGCGCGCCGTTTCAGTCTCAAAGACGAAGCGCTCAGCCTGACTGCGCGTGAGCAGGCCGTGCTGGAGGCGATGATCGCCAGGCCGGGCAGGGTGATGAGCAAGGAGCAGTTGGCCTCGCAGGTGTTCGGTCTGGACGAGGATGCCAGCCCGGATGCCATCGAGATCTACATTCACCGCCTGCGCAAGAAACTCGAGGGCAGCGCCGTACGTATCGTCACCTTTCGCGGGCTGGGTTACCTGCTGGAGGCAGTCGAGGCATGAGCCGTGGCGTCAGCTTGCGCGGGCGCCTGCTGCGGCGTCTGGCGCTGCTGTTGTCGCTGATCCTGCTGCTGAGCAGCTTCAGTGCCTACTGGAGTGCACGCCGCGCTGCCGACACTGCCTATGACCGCACGCTGTTGGCCTCGGCGCGGGCGGTCGCCGATGGTCTCTATGCCGAGGACGGCCGGCTGCGCGCCAATATTCCCTATGTGGCACTGGATACCTTCGCCTACGACAGTGCTGGGCGCATCTACTACCAGGTGCTCGACTTGCAAGGCAATCAGGTTTCCGGTTACGAGGATCTGCCGCCGCCACCAGCGGGTACGCCGCGCACCGATGATTACCCGGCGCTGGCGCACTTCTACGATGCCGAGTACCGCAATCAGGGCGTGCGCGTGGTCAGCTTTCTGCAGCCGGTCAGCGAGCCGCAGCTCAACGGTATTGCTGAAATCCGCGTGGCGGAAACCCAGGGCGCACGCGAGCGCATGGCCCGCGAGCTGTTGATTGGCACCTTGTGGCGCATGGGGTTGCTGTCGATCAGCGCGCTGCTGCTGGTGTGGTTGGCCGTCAATCTGGCCTTGCGCCCACTCGAAGCGCTGCGCCGTGAAGTGGCCGAGCGCGCCAGCGACGACCTGCGGCCGCTGCCAGATGGCGGTTTGCCGCGCGAGGTGCTGCCGCTGGTGGAAACGCTGAACCAGTTCAATGAGCGTTTGCAGGGGTTGTTCGAGCGACAGTCACAGTTCATTGCCGATGCGGCGCATGAGTTGCGTACGCCGCTGGCGGCGCTCAAGGCACGTATCACCCTGGGCTTGCGCGCCGATCAGCCCGAGGAATGGCGCAGCACTCTGGAGCAGGTGGCGCAGCAAGGCGATCGTCTGACTTCGTTGGCCAATCAGTTGCTGTCCCTGGCGCGTATCGAGAGTGGTGCGCGGGCCATCACCGAGGGGGGCGCGCAGCGTATCGACCTCAGCTCACTGGCGCGCGAGCTGGGTTTGGCCATGGCCCCGCTGGCTCATGCCCGTGGTGTCGCGCTGGCGCTGGAGGCTCAGCAGCCGGTGTGGATCGACGGCGAGCCGACGCTGCTCAATGAGCTGCTGAACAACCTGTTGGACAATGCGTTGGCGCATACACCGGCCGGCGGCAATTTGATCATTCGCGTCTTGGCCTCGGCAGTGCTGGAGGTAGAGGACGATGGCCCCGGAATCCCCGAAGCTGAGTGCGAGAAGGTCTTCGAGCGTTTTTATCGACGTAGCAATCTGGGTAGTGGTGCGGGGCTGGGGCTGGCCATCGTTGGCGAAATCTGTCGCGCCCATCAGGCTCGAATCAGCCTGCATCAGGCGCAGCCGCATGGCCTGCGGGTTTGTGTCGAGTTTCCGCCTTCAGTGGTTGAGGCTTAACGGCTGCTGAATCTCCAGCAGGTAGCGGGACACCTTGCCGCTGTCGCGTAACTGGCTCAGGCCGCGATTGAAGCGCTGCATCAGCTCTGCGTTGCCCGGTACCTCTCGCGACAGCAGCAGATGCAGGCTGTCGCTGCGCAGGGGCTTGCGATGAAAGCTCAGGCGCTGGCGCTCGGCCGCGCTGAATTTCTGATACAGCAGATCGAAGCCCACCACCTTGTCCACCGGGAACAGGTCGATGCGTCCGGCCAGCAACTGGCGCAGACCCTGCTCATCACCGGTCAGGCGCACGACCTCAAGTTCACCTGCAGCTTCAGCACGTTGAAAGGCCTCGCCGTAGTCATAACCGCGTGTGGCGGCAATACGCAGACCGCGCAGGTCTTCGACGGTGTTCCAATCAAATGCATGAGCCTTGCGATGAAACAGGTAGTAGCCGCTTTCGACCACTGGTTCGCTGATATGAAAGCGCTGCTCGCGTTCGGGGTTGGCAAGCCAGACGGCGCTGCCGTCACGCTGGCCCTGCTCGGCCATCTTCAGTGAGCGTGCCCAGGGGTGAAATTCCCACCGCACCTCGACTCCCTGCAGCGCAAACGCCTCGGCGACGATACGTGAGGCCACGCCATGATGAGGCAGGGTTTCACCGAGGTAGGGCGGCCATTCGCCGTTGGTCAGGCGAACCTGTTCGGCAGCCTGGGTGCTGCCGAACAACAGGACGAGCAGGACGAATGCGTAACGCATGGCTCTACTTCCTCAGGCGAATGGCTCGAGTGTAGAGGCATTTTGCCATCCGTGGCGAGGTGCTTTTATTGCAGCATGCTCATGGCCGCTTCCATGGCGGCGGAGAGGTCTTCGTCGGCCTGCATGTCGACCTGCGGGTCAAGGCCAAGCTTGGCGAACGCCGGTACCTTGCTCCAGTCCAGCTGGGTGTAGGGGTGCTCGCTGCCCAGGTAGCTCTGCAGCGTGGCGACCTGGACGATATCGACATAATCGACCTTGGCCGAGTCGCGGGTGAAATCCAGGTACTGGCTCGGCACGATGGCGATGGGCTCGGGAAACTCCCAGGTCCGCAGGATCTTGTCGCCGATGATCGGGTGAATCTGCTCGATCACGTGGTTGAGGCTGATGGAGTCGGCCAGCAGCTCGTTGTGTTCTTCGGCGTAGGTGAGGATTGGCAGCACGCCGATCTGGTGCACCAGGCCGGCGAGGGTGGCCTGATCCGGCATCAGGCGGGTGTAGTGACGGCACAGTACGTGGCAGATACCGGCGATCTCGGTGCTCTTGTTCCACACCTCGCGCATCTTGCGGTCGACCACGTCGCTGGTAGCCTGGAACATCTGCTCCATGGCCAGGCCCGTGGCCAGGTTGCAGGTGTAGTTGATGCCCAGACGGCTGACGGCCATCTGCAGGTCGGTGATTTCCTTGTTGCTGCGCAGCAGCGGACTGTTGACCACCTTGATGATGCGCGCGGTGAGGGCGGCGTCGTTACCGATTACCTTGCTGATCTGCGGGATGCCCACGTCGGGATCTTCCGCGGCTTCGCGAACCTTCAGCGCCACCTCGGGCAGGGTGGGCAGCACCAGCTCATCGTTCTCGATGGCGTGGATAAGTTCCTGTAGGACTTTTTCGGCAAGCTTGCTCATGAAGTGGCTCTCTTAGGCGATCCAATACGGCGCCAGGGAAGTTTAGTCAGCGCTGGATTTCCTGGTCGGCATCCAGCTGATAAGGCAGGTCGAGCAGGGTTAGCGTCGGCCCTTCACTGCTGCCGAGATGAATGCGGCCATCGTTCACGGCGTCTTCCTGCAACACGGCGAGCAGCTCGAGGGCGTCGCCGGCTTGGGCTGCCAGCACCACTTCGCCAACGCTGGAGCCATGCACCGGGGAGAACAATTCGGCGCCGACGGCCGGCAGCGCAGAGCCGACCAGACGCAGGCGCTGCAGGCGGCGCTTGAGCTTACCCAGGTACTGCATGCGCGCGACGATTTCCTGGCCGGTGTAGCAGCCTTTCTTGAAGCTCACGCCGCCCAGGGCTTGCAGGTTGATCATCTGCGGGATGAACAGCTCACGGGTGGCGCCGAACACCTGGCCCACGCCGGCACGAATCTGAGCCAGCAGCCAGTCGTTCAACGGTGCCTGCGGCAGCTGGGCGGCCAGGAGGCTTTGCAGGCTTTCAGCGTCGGCAGATGGTGCCCACAGCTCGGCGCGGCCATTGCTGAGGCGCACGGCGAGCAACTGACCGCTGCTGGCCAGAGAATCACTGGCGGCGCCCAACTGCAGGCCAAGTTCGCCCAGGACAGCATCGCCGCCGGCCAGACCGAAGCGGACCCAGGCGGTACTTTCGTCGCTGAGCTTGGATTTGGAGAACACCGCATATTTCTGCAGGTCGGCTTGCTGCGACTCGATCAGCTCGCGTGCCATGGCCAGCAGGTAGCCGTCTTCCACCGGTACGATGCGAAAGCTCGACAACATGCGTCCCTTGGGCGTGCAGCGGGCTCCAAGGCTGGACTGGCTGGCACTCAGGTAATTGAGGTTGCAGGTCACTTGGCCCTGCAGAAACTTGGCTGCGTCCGCGCCGCGTACTGCGAGCAGGCCTTCGTGATCGAGGAGAGTGAAGTAAGCGCTATCGGCCATGATGCAAATCGAATCGCTGAATAAAGGTCAGGGGCATCATCATAGTGGGCGTGGTAGGGCCTTGTCAGCGCAATTGCGCAGCGGTGCGGTGAACAGTTAGGCAATTCGCCGTTATACTGCCGCCCTTGTTCGAGGAGTCCGTTGCATGGTTGAGCAAAGTGAACTGAATCGCCTGTTCTGGCATAGCCGTCGTGGCATGCTGGAGCTGGACGTACTGCTGGTGCCTTTCGTCAAGGAGGTGTACCCGAGCCTGGATGCCGAGAACCAGGCGCGCTATCGCAAGCTGCTGGAGTGCGAGGATCAGGACATGTTCGGCTGGTTCATGCAGCGTGGCGAGCCCGAGGACGCCGATCTGCGCCACATCGTGCGCATGATTCTGGATCGTGTCCAACCCAAGTGAGGCCTTCGAGTGCCGTTGGCAGCCCTCTCGTCGGCTGCTGACGCTCTATCTGTCGGTCATGGCGCTCGCCCTGCTGGCGCCCTGGCTGGCCGACGTTCCCCTCTGGTCGAAACTGCTGTCGCTCGCGGTGTGCCTGGCGCATGCGGCCTGGGTGTTGCCGCGGCATGTGCTGCTGACTGCGCCACGGGCGGTCACGGGTTTGCGTCGTGATGCATCTGGCTGGCATTTGTACAGCACCGCAGCAGGTTGGCAGGCGGTGCAGCTACGCCCTGACAGCCTGGCCTTGCCACTGGCCGCCGTGCTGCGTTACCGCTTGCCGGGTCAGCGCCTAAGTCGCGGGGTGTGCATTCCGCGTGATGCATTGGCACCTGAGCAGCACCGGCGCCTGCGTTTGCGTCTGAAGTTCAGCAGGCGACGCTGGGCTGAACCTGAGGCAGTGGCGTCAGAATAGTATCGCGAGCTTCGGCCAGTTGCTCCGGGTAGTCGAGGGTGTAATGCAGCCCGCGGCTTTCATGGCGCTGCATGGCTGAGCTGATCATCAGCTCGGCGACCAGAGCGAGGTTGCGCAGCTCGATCAGGTCGCGACTGACCTTGTAGTTCGAGTAGAACTCATCGATCTCGTCCTGCAGCAGGCGTACGCGATGCTGCGCGCGCTGCAGGCGTTTGTTGGTGCGCACGATGCCGACGTAGTCCCACATGAAGCGGCGCAGCTCATCCCAGTTGTGGGCGATGATCACGTCCTCGTCCGAGTCGGTCACTTGGCTGGCGTCCCAGTCCGGCAGGTCGCTGGGCATGTCGATGGCGGCCAGTTGCTGGGCGATGTCGGCGCAGGCTGAGCGCGCATAGACGAAGCATTCGAGCAGTGAGTTGCTGGCCATGCGATTGGCGCCATGCAGGCCGGTGAAGCTGGTTTCGCCAATGGCGTACAGGCCGGGCACATCGGTGCGGCCATGCTGATCGACGACTACGCCACCGCAGGTGTAGTGCGCGGCTGGTACGACGGGAATGGCCTGCTTGGTGATGTCGATGCCGAAACCCAGGCAGCGCTCATAAACAGTGGGGAAGTGACTCTTGATGAAGTCGGCCGGCTTGTGGCTGATGTCCAGGTAGACGCAGTCGATACCTAAGCGCTTCATTTCATGGTCGATGGCGCGGGCGACAATATCGCGTGGCGCCAGTTCGGCGCGTTCGTCGAAGCGCTGCATGAAGCGTTCACCGTTGGGCAGCTTGAGCAGGCCGCCTTCGCCGCGTACGGCTTCGGTCACCAGGAAACTCTTGGCCTGCGGGTGGTACAGGCAGGTGGGGTGGAATTGATTGAATTCCAGGTTGCCGACGCGGCAGCCGGCGCGCCAGGCCATGGCGATACCATCGCCACAGGCGCCGTCCGGGTTACTGGTATAGAGGTAGACCTTGGCGGCGCCGCCGGTGGCGAGAATCACGAAGCGTGCGCTGAAGGTATCCACTTCGCCACGGGCACGGTCGAGTACGTAAGCGCCCAGGCAGCGCTCGCCGTCCAGGCCGAGCTTGCGTTCGGTGATCAGGTCGACGGCGACGCGCTGTTCCAGCAGTTCGACATTCGGGCGTTGCCGGGCCTGCTCCAGCAGCGTGTTGAAAATGGCCGCGCCGGTGGCATCGGCAGCGTGAATGATGCGTCGATGGCTGTGGCCACCTTCGCGGGTCAGGTGGAACTCGAAGCCGCCATCTTCACGTGCGGTTTCATCGTCACGGGTAAAAGGCACACCCTGGTCGATCAGCCACTGGATGGCTTCGCGGCTGTGTTCTACCGTGAAACGCACGGCATCCTCACGGCACAGACCTGCGCCTGCATCGAGGGTGTCAGCAACGTGGGATTCGACCGTGTCGGTATAGTCCAGCACGGCTGCTACGCCACCTTGCGCCCAGTAGGTCGAGCCATTGGCCAGGTTGCCTTTGCTCAAGACCGCGATGCGCAGATGGGTAGGGAGGGTGAGGGCGAGGGTCAGGCCGGCGGCGCCGCTGCCGATAACCAGAACGTCGTGCTGGAAGTGTTGGCTCATGTCCGAGTTCCGCGTGAAAGCGAGCCCTAGTATATAGAGAGGGGCAGCGGCACAATAGCCGGCCAGAGTCACATCAGTATTTGCTACGTGTCGGCCCTGCTGCGTTGAAGCCAACTCGGACTGCTCATTTACAGCTGTAAATTTCGCGTCCGCGCTTGTCTTCGCTCTGCAGTGCTCTAGCTCGCGAATACCGAGGCGGCTCTTATGACCGACCGTGGTGCTCAGGAACTTTTTTAGTCTTTAAGGTTCCATAGAAGGTCGCCCATATAAGGGAGAGCGCTCGCGCGTGTCTGCATCTGAAGTAAGCAGAGGGTGTGGAAATGAGCGGCGATAAGATTATTTGCGCAAGCGGAAAAGGTTTCGCTTGCGCCATTCCAGGCAGAGAAAAGAAATCTCTGCGGGAAGCTTGCTTGGAGGGGAGAACTTTTGCGTAAGGCCCGAGTCTATCTTGGCAAGCTGATTCGCTTTTGGGCGCAAGCCTCCTCCAAGCCTCATGAGGAGAGTGCATGCTAACCCAGGAAGATGATCAGCAGCTGGTCGAGCGAGTGCAGCGTGGTGATAAGCGTGCCTTCGATCTGTTGGTGCTGAAGTATCAGCACAAGATCCTCGGTTTGATCGTGCGATTCGTGCACGACACCCACGAGGCTCAGGATGTTGCTCAGGAAGCGTTTGTAAAAGCTTACCGAGCGCTTGGAAACTTTCGCGGTGACAGCGCGTTCTATACATGGCTGTACCGCATCGCCATCAACACGGCGAAAAACTATCTGGTATCCCGCGGTCGGCGGCCGCCAGATAGCGATGTCAGTAGCGATGACGCGGAGTTCTACGATGGCGACCATGCCCTCAAGGACATCGAGTCACCGGAGCGGGCATTGCTGCGCGACGAGATCGAGGCCACCGTGCATCGAACCATCGCCCAGCTGCCGGATGATTTACGCACTGCTCTGACTTTGCGTGAGTTTGAAGGTCTGAGCTACGAGGACATTGCCAGCGTCATGCAGTGTCCGGTAGGTACGGTACGGTCGCGGATTTTCCGCGCACGTGAGGCAATTGATAAGTCCCTGCAACCTCTGTTGCAGGATGCCTAAGGCAGCGGCGACAGCCAAGAGAGGAACACCATGAGTCGTGAAACCCTGCAGGAATCGCTGTCCGCGGTGATGGATAACGAAGCGGACCAACTGGAATTGCGGCGCGTGCTCGCAGCCAGCGAGGATGGCGAACTGCGTGGCACCTGGTCGCGTTACCAAGTCGCCCGTGCAGCCATGCACCGTGAGTTGCTGGTGCCGCAGCTGGACATCGCATCTGCGGTTTCCGCGGCGCTGGCCGACGAGGCCACTCCAGCGCGCAAGGCGCCAATCTGGCGCAGCGTCGGGCGTGTGGCCGTGGCTGCATCGGTGACTGTTGCAGTGCTGGCGGGTGTGCGCTTTTACAATCAGGACGACCTGACTGGCGCTCAAGTCGCCCAGCAGGATGCTTCTCCGGTACTTTCGGTACCGCAGGTGCAAGGTCCTGCACTGCTGGCCGGTTACAACAGCAGCGAGGAAGTCGGCGAGCCTGCCGAGGCTGGCACTGCCAGCTGGCATGAGCAACGCCTGCCGAACTACCTGCGCCAGCATGCGCAGGAAGCCGTCATGGGTACCGGTGAAACTGCACTGCCCTATGCCCGGGCTGCTAGTTTGGAAAACCGCTAAGCGCTAAGGAGTCACATGCGCGCGATTCCCCTCTATCTTCTCGGGGGTCTGCTGGCGTTGCCAGTTCAGGCCTCCGAGGTGCAAGACTTGCTCGGTCGCCTCGCTGCGGCAGAGCGTCAGCAAAGCTTCCAGGGTACGTTCATCTATGAGCGCAACGGGAGTTTCTCTACCCATGCCGTTTGGCATCGGGTAGAGGAGGGGGGCGAAGTTCGCGAGCGCCTTCTGCAGCTCGATGGTCCTGCCCATGAAGTACTGAAGGTCGATGGTCTGGCCCGGTGCGTCAGTGGTGCGCTTGCCGATCAGGTCAGCGAAGGGCAAGCCTGGCCTGCTCGTCAGCTGGACGCCGAGCAACTGAGCAACTGGTATGACATTCGTGTCGCAGGTCAGTCGCGCATCGCCAATCGAGCTGCAGACGTTCTGGTGCTGGCGCCCAAGGATCAGCATCGCTACGGCTTTGAGCTGCATCTTGATCGGGAAACCGGTCTGCCGCTGAAATCCCTGCTGTTGAACGAGCGTGGCCAGCTTCTGGAGCGGTTCCAGTTCGCCCAGTTGGACACTTCTGCGCCCGGAGAAACCGCCATCCAGCCGAGTTCTGGCTGTCGTCCAGTGCGTTTGCGCACTGCTGATAGCATGGCCGAAGGCAGTTGGCGGTCGGACTGGCTGCCGCCGGGTTTCACCCTGACGACCGCACAGCTGCGTCGGGGGAGCTCTGCCGATGATTCTGTCACTTACCTGATGTATGACGATGGGCTGGCGCGATTCTCGGTTTTCCTCGAACCCCTGAACGGCAGCGTCGTTGAAGACGCGCGCAGTCAGTTGGGGCCGACCGTTGCTGTTTCGCGGCGGATGAGTACCGATTCTGGTGATGTAATGGTCACCGTGGTGGGTGAAATTCCTCTGGGTACTGCCGAGCGCATTGCTCTGTCCATGCGTGCTGGAGTGCCTGAACAGGCGAGCAAATGATCGAAGAGCAGGGGCGTGTAGTGGCGCTCGAGTCAGGCGCCGTCTGGGTCGAAACGCTGCGCAAGAGCACCTGCTCGAGCTGCTCGGCCAATGCGGCCTGTGGCCAAGGGCTGATGGATCGCCTGGGTGTCGGTCGGCAGCGTGGTTACGTTCGCGCCCTCAGTCAAGCGCCGCTGGCAGTTGGTGACACCGTGATCATCGGTGTGCGCGAAGATTTGTTGGTGCGTAGTTCTCTTCTGGTTTACCTGCTTCCTCTTCTTGGTCTGTTTGCCGCTGCGTTGCTGGCGAATGGACTGGGTCTGTCCGAGCCTCTGGTGATTCTTGCTGGCCTGATCGGTCTGTTTTCCAGTTGGCTGCTGGTTCGCTGGCGCGCGGCTCGCGTCGCCGAGAACCCCTGTTTGCAACCCGTTGTCCTACGTACGCTGCTGGTATCTGCGCCAGCGGCGGTTTGAGTGTGTTCGAGTTTTACATGGGGAGTCGTAGTTCGATGAGAAAACTCAAGTCCATTGCGCCGCTGCTGGCTATTGCCCTGCTTTGGGGGCAGAGCTTGTTGGCTCAGGCCAGTCTGCCTGATTTCACTGATCTGGTAGAGGAAGCCTCGCCTGCGGTTGTCAACATCAGTACCCGTCAGAAGCTGCCTGAGCGCGCCGTTGCCGGTCAGCCGGGGCTGCCTGATCTCGAGGGGCTGCCACCGATGTTTCGCGAGTTCTTCGAGCGCAGCATTCCGCAGGCTCCACGCAATCCGGGTGGTCGTCAGCGTGAGGCGCAGTCGCTGGGCTCCGGCTTCATCATCTCGCCGGACGGCTACATCATGACCAACAACCATGTGGTCGCCGATGCTGACGAGATCATCGTTCGTCTGTCCGACCGTAGCGAACTTGAGGCCAAGCTGATTGGTGCCGATCCGCGTAGCGACGTCGCGCTGCTCAAGGTCGAAGCCAAGGACCTGCCCGTGGTGCGCTTGGGCAAGGCCGATGACCTGAAGGTCGGTGAGTGGGTGCTGGCTATCGGTTCGCCGTTTGGTTTCGACCACTCGGTAACTGCGGGTATCGTCAGCGCCAAGGGGCGTAACCTGCCGAGCGATAGCTACGTGCCGTTCATTCAGACCGATGTGGCGATCAACCCGGGCAACTCTGGCGGCCCACTGTTCAACCTGCAAGGTGAGGTCGTGGGGATCAACTCGCAGATCTTCACTCGTTCCGGTGGCTTCATGGGGTTGTCTTTCGCTATCCCGATGGAAGTGGCCATGCAGGTGGCCGATCAGCTCAAGGCTGACGGCAAGGTGACTCGTGGCTGGCTGGGTGTGGTGATTCAGGAAGTGAACAAGGATCTGGCCGAGTCCTTCGGTCTCGATAAGCCGGCTGGCGCGCTGGTTGCGCAGGTGCTGGAAGATGGCCCGGCGGACAAGGGCGGCCTGCAGGTAGGTGACGTCATCCTCAGTCTTAACGGCAAGCCGATCATCATGTCGGCTGACCTGCCGCACCTGGTTGGTGGCCTGAAACCGGGCGAGAAAGCCGAGCTGGATGTCGTGCGCGACGGCTCGCGCAAGAAGCTCGATGTCACCGTCGGTACGCTGCCGGAAGAAGGTCAGGAGCTGGCGTCATCCGATTCTGCACAAGGTGGCGAGCGCAGCAACAATCGCCTGGGTGTAACGGTGGTGGAGTTGACTGCCGAGCAGAAGAAAGGCCTCGATCTGAAGGGCGGCGTTGTGATCAAGGAGGTGCTCAATGGCCCAGCAGCGATGATTGGCCTGCGTCCCGGTGACGTGATCACTCATCTGAACAACCAGGCTATCGACTCCACCAGCACCTTCACCCAAGTGGCGCAGGAGCTGCCGAAGAATCGTTCGGTGTCCATGCGTGTGCTGCGTCAGGGGCGTGCCAGCTTCATCACGTTCAAGTTGGCTGAGTAATTCGGGCAATGCTGAAGAAGGGCGCTCTCGAGCGCCCTTCTTCGTGCCTGAATCAGCGCTGTGCAGACGTGACGCGGTCCCGAGGGATCGGGTACAATCCGCGGCTATTTTCGGCAAGCGTCTTGCCTGTGCCTTCTTTGAGTGTTGATCTGTGAGTGACCTGAGTCATATCCGCAATTTTTCCATCATTGCCCACATCGACCACGGTAAGTCCACCTTGGCTGACCGTTTCATCCAGATGTGCGGCGGCCTCACTGCACGTGAAATGGAGGCTCAGGTCCTGGATTCCATGGATCTGGAGCGTGAGCGCGGCATCACCATCAAGGCGCACAGCGTCACGCTGCACTACAAGGCGCAAGACGGTAAGACCTACCAGCTGAACTTCATCGATACCCCCGGCCACGTCGATTTCACCTACGAAGTCAGCCGTTCCCTGGCTGCCTGCGAAGGCGCGCTGCTGGTGGTCGATGCCGGCCAGGGTGTCGAGGCGCAGTCCGTCGCCAACTGCTACACCGCTATCGAGCAGGGCCTGGAGGTCATGCCGGTATTGAACAAGATGGATCTGCCGCAGGCCGATCCGGATCGCGTCAAGGACGAGATCGAGAAGATCATCGGCATCGACGCCACTGATGCCGTGGCCTGCAGTGCCAAGAGCGGCATGGGCGTGGACGAGGTTCTCGAGCGCCTGGTACACACGATTCCAGCTCCGACCGGTGATATCGAAGCACCGCTGCAAGCGCTGATCATCGACTCCTGGTTCGACAACTACCTGGGCGTGGTCTCTTTGGTACGTGTGCGCCACGGTCGAGTGAAGAAGGGCGACAAGATTCTGGTCAAGTCCACCGGCAAGGTGCACCTGGTCGACAGCGTCGGCGTCTTCACCCCGAAACACACCGCCACCGCTGACCTCAAGGCCGGTGAAGTGGGCTTCATCATCGCCAGCATCAAGGATATTCATGGTGCGCCGGTGGGTGACACCCTGACCCTGTCCTCGACCCCTGAGGTCGAAGTGCTGCCGGGCTTCAAGAAGATCCAGCCGCAGGTCTATGCCGGTTTGTTCCCGGTCAGCTCTGAAGATTTCGAGGACTTCCGCGATGCGCTGCAGAAGCTGACCCTCAACGATTCGTCGCTGCAGTACGCGCCGGAAAGCTCCGATGCCCTGGGTTTCGGCTTCCGTTGTGGCTTCCTCGGCATGCTGCACATGGAGATCATTCAGGAGCGCCTGGAGCGCGAGTACGACCTGGACCTGATCACCACCGCACCGAGCGTGATCTACGAGCTGGAGCTCAAGACCGGCGAAACCATCGTCGTCGACAACCCCTCCAAGCTGCCGGACGTTTCGGCGGTCACCGATTTCCGCGAGCCGATCGTCAATGCGACCATCCTGGTGCCGCAGGAGCATCTGGGTAATGTCATCACCCTGTGCATCGAGAAACGCGGTGTGCAGCGCGATATGCAGTTCCTCGGCACCCAGGTGCAAGTGCGCTACGACATGCCGATGAACGAAGTGGTGTTGGATTTCTTCGACAAGCTCAAGTCCACCAGCCGCGGCTATGCGTCGTTGGACTATCATTTCGATCGCTACCAGTCTGCCAATCTGGTCAAGCTGGATGTACTGATCAACGGCGACAAGGTCGATGCCCTGGCATTGATCGTGCACCGTGACAATGCGGCCTACAAGGGCCGTGCGTTGACCGAGAAGATGAAAGAACTGATTCCTCGGCAGATGTTCGATGTGGCGATCCAGGCAGCCATTGGCGGCCAGATCATCGCGCGAACCACTGTCAAGGCGCTCAGAAAGAACGTACTGGCCAAGTGTTACGGTGGCGACGTTAGCCGTAAGAAGAAGCTGCTGGAGAAGCAGAAGGCCGGTAAGAAACGCATGAAGCAGGTCGGTAACGTGGAAATCCCACAAGAAGCCTTCCTTGCTGTGCTCAGGTTGGATAGCTAAGGCTCTATGTCGATCAATTTCCCGCTCCTGTTGGTTATCGCGGTCGCCGTTTGTGGCTTCCTGGCCCTGGTTGATCTGATTCTGCTGGCTCCTCGCCGCCGTGCGGCTATTGCGGCCTACCAGGGGCGTGTCGACGATCCCGACGACAGGGTGCTGGAGCGCCTGAGCAAGGAGCCCTTGCTGGTCGAGTATGGCAAGTCGTTCTTTCCGGTACTGGCCATCGTGCTGGTGCTGCGCTCGTTTCTGGTCGAGCCGTTCCAGATTCCTTCCGGGTCGATGAAACCGACCCTGGAGGTGGGCGATTTCATCCTGGTCAACAAGTTTGCCTATGGCATTCGCCTGCCGGTGATCGACACCAAGGTGATCGAGGTGGATAACCCGCAGCGCGGCGATGTGATGGTGTTCCGCTACCCCAGCGACCCGACTATCAACTACATCAAGCGTGTGGTCGGTCTGCCGGGTGATCGTATCGAGTACACCCAGGGCAAGCGTCTGCTGATCAATGGTGAGCCGGTGGCCGAGAAGCTGATCGGCGAAGAGGCCGGTAGCCTGGGTGGTGCGATGCTCTATCAGGAGCGTCTCGGCCAGGTCGAGCACACCATTCGCAAGGAAATGACCCGCATGCGTCGCGACCCTGGCGGCCAATGGGTAGTGCCTGAAGGGCACTACTTCATGATGGGCGACAACCGTGACAACTCCAACGACAGCCGTTACTGGCGTGATCGTCATATCCCTCAAGATCTGTGGGGCATGGTTCCGGACGATCACATCGTCGGCAAAGCCTTCGCCATCTGGATGAGCTGGCCTGAGCCCAAGACCGGCAATCTGCCCAATTTCTCTCGAGTCGGCCTGATTCATTGAGCACTGGCGCGCTGTTCAATGCAGCGCCACAGGCTATAAAGAGTTTAGCCGTCAGGCTTTCCAACAAGACCGTCTATTGGGGATACACATGACTTTCGCGCGCTCGCAGCAGGGGCTTTCCATTCTGGGTTGGCTGGTGGTTCTGGCCGTGGTGGCGTTCTTCGCCAGTACTGCATTCAAGGTGCTGCCGCATTACATGGACTACATGTCCATGGAGAAGATCATCACCTCGGTGGAAACCGACAAAGCGGCTGACGTGCGGACCATCAACGAGTTTTACAACCATGTCAGCAAGGGTATGCAGGTCAACAGCATTCGCGACCTGAACATGCGTGACGCACTGCAAGTCAAGGTGGAGAACAACGAGTTTCTGGTCCACCTCAAATATGAAAAACGCGAGCCGCTGATCGAGAACCTCGATTTGGTGGTGAATTTCGACAAAGAATTTCGTGTACGAATGCCGTGACTCCCAATCTGTCCCGCCTCGAGCGCAAGCTCGGCTATAGCTTCAAGGACCAAGACCTGATGGTCCTGGCCCTGACCCATCGCAGTTTCGCCGGTCGCAACAATGAGCGGCTGGAATTTCTCGGTGATGCCATCCTCAATTTTGTCGCCGGTGAAGCGCTGTTCGAGCGCTTCCCGCAAGCCCGCGAAGGCCAGCTGTCGCGTCTGCGCGCACGCTTGGTCAAGGGCGAAACGCTGGCCGTGCTGGCTCGCGGTTTCGAGCTGGGCGAGTACCTGCGCCTGGGCTCCGGTGAGCTGAAAAGCGGTGGCTTTCGCCGCGAGTCGATCCTGGCTGATGCCCTGGAGGCGCTGATCGGTGCCATCTATCTGGACACCGGTATGGATGCAGCACGCGAGCGCGTACTGGATTGGCTGACCGGAGAACTGGACGGACTGACCCTGGTCGATACCAACAAGGATCCGAAAACGCGCCTGCAGGAGTTCCTGCAATCGCGTGCCTGCGAACTGCCTCGTTACGAGGTGGTGGACGTTCAGGGTGAGCCGCATTGCCGTACCTTCATGGTCGAGTGCCAGGTTTCCCTACTCAATGAAAAGACCCTGGGCCAGGGCGGCAGCCGGCGTATCGCCGAGCAGGTCGCTGCGGCTGCGGCGCTGATCGCCCTCGGGGTGGAGAATGGCAATGACTGATGCACCCATGACCCGTTGCGGCTACGTCGCCATCGTCGGCCGGCCCAACGTGGGCAAGTCGACGCTGCTCAACCACATCCTCGGGCAGAAGCTGGCGATCACCTCGCGTAAACCGCAGACCACCCGCCACAACATGCTCGGGATCAAGACCGAGGGCGAGATTCAGGCCGTCTACGTCGATACGCCCGGCCTGCACAAGCAAAACGACAAGGCGCTTAACCGCTACATGAACCGCAGCGCTTCTACCGCGCTGAAGGATGTCGACGTGGTGGTGTTCGTCGTCGATCGCATGCGCTGGACCGACGAAGACCAACTGGTGCTGGAGAAGGTGCAGCACGTCAAATGCCCGATCCTGCTGGCGGTGAACAAGTCCGACCGCCTGGAAGACAAGAGCGAACTGCTGCCGCACCTGGGTTGGTTGGCCGAGCAATTGCCGCAGGCCGAGATCGTGCCGATCTCCGCGCTGCAGGGGCAGAACCTCGACACCCTGGAGAAGTTGGTGGGCGAGCGCCTGCCGGAGTCCGAACACTTCTACCCGGAAGACCAGATCACCGACCGCTCCAGCCGTTTCCTGGCGGCTGAGCTGATCCGCGAGAAGATCATGCGCCAGCTCGGTGCCGAGTTGCCGTACCAGATCACCGTGGAGATCGAGGAGTTCAAGCAGGAGGGCCGTATCCTGCATATCCACGGCCTGATCCTGGTGGAACGCGACGGACAGAAGAAGATCATCATCGGCGACAAGGGCGAGCGCATCAAGCGCATCGGCCAAGAAGCGCGCAAGGACATGGAAACCATGTTCGACTCCAAGGTGATGCTCAACCTCTGGGTCAAAGTCAAAGGTGGCTGGTCCGACGACGAGCGCGCCCTGCGCTCGCTGGGTTACCTAGATTGATCGAGGCGCCATACGCATCCTCGTTGTTGCTCATGGCGCATTCTGGCGGTTACCCACATGACTTCTGCCGCCTACGTTCTGCATAGCCGTCCTTACAAGGAAAGCAGCGCCCTGGTGGACTTCTTCACCGCTCAGGGGCGTGTACGTGGCGTGCTGCGTGCCGCACGCGGCAAGGTCGGCAGTATCGCCCGGCCGTTTGCGCCGCTCGAACTTGAGCTGCGTGGGCGCGGCGAGCTGAAGACCGTCGGCCGCCTGGAAAGCGCCGGTATTCCTTTGTTGTTGACGGGGGAAGCGCTGTTCTCGGGGCTCTACCTCAACGAACTGCTGATCCGCTTGTTGCCGGCCGAAGACCCGCACCCTGTGATGCTCGAGCACTACGGCCTGACCCTGCAGGCACTGGCCGCCGGCCGGGCGCTGGAGCCATTGCTGCGCGCGTTCGAATGGCGCCTGCTGGACGAGCTGGGCTATGGTTTCGCCCTGGATCGTGACCAGCACGACCAACCCATCGATCCAACGGCGCTGTATCGCTGGCAGCAGGACATCGGCCTGGTGCCGGTGGTACAACTGCAGCCTGGTGTGTTTCAGGGCCGCGAGTTGCTGGCCATGGCTGAAGCCGACTGGCAAACGCCGGGCGCACTGGCTGCCGCCAAGCGTCTGATGCGTCAGGCGCTGGCCCCCCATCTTGGCGGCAGACCACTGGTCAGCCGCGAACTATTCATGACGCTCAAGGAGTCCAAGCGTGACTGAGGCCAATCGTATTCTGCTCGGCGTGAACATCGATCACGTCGCCACCCTGCGCCAGGCTCGTGGTACGCGCTACCCGGACCCGGTCAAGGCTGCGCTGGACGCCGAAGAAGCCGGTGCCGATGGCATCACCGTGCACCTGCGCGAAGACCGCCGGCACATTCAGGATCGCGACGTGCGGGTGCTGGCCGACGTGCTGCAGACACGGATGAACTTCGAGATGGGGGTCACCGATTTCATGCTCGGTTTCGCCGAGCAGATCCGCCCGGCGCATGTCTGCCTGGTACCGGAAACTCGTCAGGAGCTGACCACCGAGGGTGGTCTCGATGTGGCCGGTCAGGAAGCACGTATCGCCGCAGCGGTCGAGCGTCTGACCCTGGCCGGGTGCGAGGTATCGCTGTTCATCGACGCCGAAGAGCGGCAGATCGAAGCGGCCATGCGCGTCGGTGCGCCGGCCATCGAACTGCACACGGGCCGCTACGCCGATGCGCACACTGCAGACGAGGCAGCACATGAGCTGTCGCGTATTCGCGATGGCGTCATCTGCGGCTTGAACCACGGCCTGATCGTCAATGCCGGGCACGGCCTGCATTACCACAACGCAGAAGCCGTGGCGGCGATTCCCGGTATCAATGAGCTGAACATTGGCCACGCCATCGTCGCCCATGCGCTGTTCGTGGGCTTCAAGCAGGCTGTCGCCGAGATGAAGGCGTTGATCGTCGCGGCTGCCTACCGCGGCTGAACGTAGGGTGCGTAAGCGCCTGAACCTTCTAAACGTAAACGAGCGTCGGGTTGTCGTTTCGATCAACTATCGGTCGAACGGCTACCCGTAGGGTGCGCCTTGCGCACCAAGCAGGCACCGCGGCGTTCTCGGTGCGCATGGCGTACCCTACTCAGCCTTGCGCGAACGCCTGAATCATCTGCGTGGCGAGCGCTTCGGTGGCGTCGTTGCGCTGATGACCGCGTATCAATTTGATGTGGTACTCACCCAGCGCTGGCAGGCCCTGTTCCGCGCCCAGTCGGCGCAGTGGCGGCTTGACCAGGCTGCGCGGGAAGGGCGCGATGGCCAGATCGGCGGTCATCGCAGCTTCCTGGCCCGCGCACTGCTCGCACGAATAAGCGATACGGTACGCCACCCCTTGCCGATCCAGCGCATCAAGAGCGGTGCGGCGCCAGGCGCAGCCCGGGTTGGCCAGCGCCAGTGGCAGTGGCGAGCGCTGCATGGCCAGGCCGCCGTCGCGGCCGGCCCAGACCAGTTCTTCGGAATAGATCACTTCGCCGCGCGAATCATCCAGGCCGTCGTTGCCGGCGTTGATCAGGGTCAGATCCAGCTCGCCGGCATCCAGCTTGGCCACCAGCTCCACGCTGCGCCCTACGTTCACTTCGACCTCAACGCCTGGATGGCTATGGGCGAACAGCATGAGTACGCCGGGTAGCACCCGGTCGCCGATATCGTTCGGTGTGCCGAAGCGCACGCGACCCGTCAGCGTCGGGGTGAGAAAGCGCGCTACCGCCTCTTCGTTGAGCTTGAGCAGACGCCTGGCGTAGCCCAGCAGCAACTCGCCCTCGGCGGTCAGTTGCACGCGCCTGGCCTCGCGGATGAACAGGCGCTGGCCCAGTGTTTCCTCCAGGCGCTTGATTTGCAGGCTGACGGCTGCGGTACTGCGAAACACTTGCGCCGCAGTGCGGGTGAAGCTGCCGCAGTCGGCGATGGCGACGAAGGTACGCAGCACATCGCTTTCCAGAAGTGGCAGGGCGGTGGGGGTTGTGGTGTGCATGATCGTTAAATATTACTTAATTAGATGTTTGGTATTTGTCGTTTGTCTGAACGATAGGCGCGTTTCATCCTGATCGCAAGCCGGCAAACGTCGGCAGCGAAACGGAGGAAATGCCATGAACAGTTCGAGCAAGCACGACAAGTCGCGTCCGGCCATGCCCGAGTTCTATATGCCGGCCATGTGGCCGCTGGATCTGCAGAACGCCATCGTCGACTGGCTTGGCGCCTGGTTCTGGCGTCGGCGCATGCGCCGTCTGCTGGCGCAGGACGCCGAGGGAACGATTCGCCTGGGCAGCGCCCACGGCGTGGTGCAGCAGGGCGCCGGTGAGCCGCTGCGGCTGATCGCGCAGCGGCGGGCGCGTTGGCTGCGGCCGTAGGGTGGGTGCAACCCGCCAATTGCAGTCAGGCGGGTTGCACCCGCCTACGTTAGGGCTTACGCGCGACCAGCACGGCGCGGGTAGGCGCCGGCAGGCCTTCGAGGGTGCGGCTGTGGTCGGCCGGGTCGAGGAACTCGGGCAGTGACTGGAAGCGCATCCATTCGGTGGCGCGTTGTTCCTCCACCGAGGTGGTGCTGACGTCGACGCAGCGCACGTCCTCGAAACCGGCGCGGCGCAGCCAGCGTTCCAGCGCCGGCACCGAGGGCAGGAACCAGACGTTGCGCATCTGCGCGTAGCGGTCTTCGGGCACCAGCACCTGCTCGGCATCGCCTTCGACTACCAGGGTTTCCAGCACCAGTTCGCCGCCTTTGACCAAGGCATCCTTGAGGTCGAGCAGGTGGTCGATGGGTGAGCGACGGTGGTACAGCACGCCCATGGAAAACACCGTGTCGAAGCCCTGCAGCTTGGCCGGCAGTTCCTCGAAGGCCAGTGGCAGGTGCCACACCGGTTGGTCCGGCAGGTAGCGTTTCATCGCCAGGAACTGGCAGAGGAACAGCCAGTTGGGGTCGATGCCGACCACGCTGTCCGCGCCCGCGCCGAGCATGCGCCACATGTAGTAGCCGTTGCCGCAACCGACATCGAGGATGCGCTTGCCAGCGAGGTCCAGATGCGGGGCGACGCGTTGCCATTTCCAGTCCGAGCGCCATTCGGTGTCGATGTGCACGTCGAACAACTCGAACGGGCCCTTGCGCCAGGGAATCAGACCCTGCAGCGCCGTTTTCAATTGCACGCGCGTGCTGTCGTCACAGGCGCCGCCGAAGGCGAAGCGCTGCGCCAGTTCCACCTCGCTCACTGGCAGATCCGGCAGCGCCTGCACGGCGCCGTACCAGCGCGCCAGGTCGCCGTGACCGATGGCCAGCTTGGCGTCGAGCTGGCCGGGCAGCTCGCACGCCCAGTCTTGCAACGGAGTACCAGCAAGCTGTGCCTGCAGAGCGTCGAGATCGAGGTCGCGCATCATGGCAGGGCCACCAGCGAGGCGAAGTTCAGGCACTGGAACCAGGGCAGCACCTTGCTGAAGCCGGCCGCCAGCAGGCGCTCGCGGTGCTGTTCGAGGCTGTCAGGCAGCATCACTTTTTCGATAGCGCTGCGTTTCTGGGCGATTTCCAGTTCGCTGTAACCATTGGCGCGCTTGAAGGCGACGTGCAGCTCGGTCAGCAGCTCATGCTCGGCAGCATCGTCGAAGCGCAGCTTCTCCGAGAGGATCAGCGCGCCACCGGGCAGCAGGGCCTGGCGAATGCGCGTGAGCAACTCTAGCCGCCGCTCCGGCGGGATGAACTGCAGGGTGAAGTTGAGCGTGACCAATGAGGTGGGTTGCAGGTCGAGGGCGAGAATGTCGGCCTCGATCACGTCCACCGGCAGCAGCTCCTGGAACATGGCGTCCTGGGCATGCAGGTATTCGCTGCAGCGCGCGACCATGGCCGGCGAGTTATCCACGGCGATCACCTTGCAACCATCGACGCGCACATGGCGGCGCAGGGCCTGGGTCACTGCACCGAGCGAGGCGCCAAGGTCGTACAGGGTGGTCTGCGGCTGGGCGAACTGGCCGGCGAGCACGCCGATGTTCTCGACGATGGTCGGGTAGCCGGGCACCGAGCGCTTGATCATGTCGGGAAACACCCGCACCACGTCCTCGTTGAAGACGAAATCGGGCACCTCGGGCAGAGGCTGGGCGAATAGACGATCAGGTTCTTGGCTCACGGCAGTCGCAACGGGTAGCGGAAAAGGCCGGCATTTTAGCAAAAAGACGGCCGCAAGCCTCAGGCTACGAGCTGCAAGTGCAGGGCAATCCGGCGCGCTTTTGTAGGAGCGGATTTATCCGCGATATTCGCGATGAGGTCGCGAATACACGTACATGCGATTGCCCTGGCTACTAGTGGAAACCTTCGCCGGCTGCTTCAGGCGTTCTGGCGCTGGAACGCTGAGGCCGTGATACCCCACTGGCCAAGCCAGTAGGTGAGGATGATGGCGTAAGGCGCGGCCTCGAAGCTGGCGACGAAGCGGTCGATGCCGATCAGGCTGTCGGACAGCACGAACAGTGCGGCGCCGCCAGCGGCGAGCCAGGTCGAGCGTGGCTGCAGCTGTGGGTGGCCGATGCGGGCCAGGGCACGCCAGAGCATCAGGCAGATCGCCGTGGCATAGCAGGCCACCGGAATCAGCAACTCGCCCAGGCCGCTGCTGGCCAGTATGGCGAACATCGCGCCACCGGCGATCAGCGCCAGCAACAGGGCGGGCAGGGCTGGCTGTCGGCTATCGGAGCAGTAGGCGCGCAGGTACGCCAGGTGGCCGATCAGGAAGGCGCCGAGGCCGAACACGAACAGATCGCCGGGCCAGTCCAGCAGAATGTCGCCGGCCAGAGAAAACACCAGGCCGATGCCGATCCAGCGGCGGTAGGTGCCGGCCGGTGCCTGGCGTAGCCACAGCAGCAGGGCAATCACCGGGATGCCCTTGGTCAGCAGGCTGAGCTGCGCATCGCCGGTGATCCGGCCGTAAAGAAATACCGCAGCACCTGCCAGACTGAGCAGCAACCAACGCATAGCAAGACTCCCTTCGTTATTGGAATGGCGCGACTATGCCCAGCGACCGTGCAACTGCCAATGCGAGGGGTGCCAAATCGAGTGGCGGATCGTGCCGCCACTCGACGTCACCGGCAGTATTGGGCAACGTAGGCGTTCGTTCAGGAGAAGCGCATGTCGATATCGCCACCTGTCACCGAACTGATCGAGCGCCTGTATCGCGAAGACTCGCGCCGTGTGCTCGCCACCCTGATTCGCCTGCTCGGCGATTTCGACCTGGCCGAGGAAGCGCTGCACGAGGCATTTCGCAGTGCGGTCGAGCAGTGGCCGCAGGGCGGTGTGCCGGACAACCCGCGTGCCTGGCTGGTGTCTGCCGGGCGTTTTCGCGCCATCGATAATCTACGTCGGCAGCGCCGTTTTCAGCCGCTGGACGAACAGGTCGAGTGGCCAGACGAGGGCGGCGTAGAAGAGGGCGAGCTGCTCGAAGACGACCGTCTGCGCCTGATCTTCACCTGTTGCCACCCGGCGCTGGCCAGCGATGCCCAGGTGGCGCTGACCCTGCGCGAGGTGTGCGATCTGACCACCGAGGAGATCGCTCGGGCCTTTCTCTCCAGCCCCTCGACCCTGGCCCAGCGCATCGTGCGGGCCAAGGCGAAGATTCGTGATGCGCGCATCCCTTACGAGGTGCCGGGGCGTAGCGAACTGCCCGAGCGCCTGGATGCTGTATTGCGTGTGGTCTATCTGGTGTTCAACGAAGGCTATTTCGCCAGCTCTGGCGATTCACTGACGCGCAGCCAGCTGTCCGATGAGGCGATTCGGTTGGGAAGGTTGCTGCTCGAGTTGCTGCCCGAGCCGGAGGTGCAGGGGTTGCTGGCGTTGATGCTGCTGCACGAGTCGCGGCGCGCTGCACGCAGCGGCGTCGATGGTGAGGTGATTCTGCTGGAGGCTCAGGATCGTAGCCGGTGGAACCGTGAGCTGATCAGCGAGGGTGAAGCCCTGGTGCTTAAGGCGCTGCACTCGCGGCGTTTCGGCCCTTACAGCCTGCAGGCGGCAATTGCCGCGGTGCATGCCGAGGCGGTCAGTCTGGATGAAACCGATTGGGTGCAGATCGTCGGTCTGTATGACGAACTGCTACGCCTGAATCCGTCGCCGGTGATCGAGCTCAACCGCGCCGTGGCGCTGGCCATGCGTGACGGTGAGCAGCCAGGGTTGGAGGAAATCGACCGTCTGCTCGCCACCGGCGAGTTGGACGGTTACCACCTGGCCCATGCGGCGCGGGCCGACCTGCTGCGCCGGCTGGGCCGCCGCGAGCAGGCAATCGATGCCTACCGCCAGGCCCTGGCGCTGGCGCAGCAGGGGCCTGATCGGCAGTTTCTGCAGAAGAGGCTGGAAGAGCTAGGTGACCCGTAGAGTGCGCTGTACGTACCGAAATTCTTCGGTGCACACGCTTGGTGCGCACGGCGCACCCTACGGAGCGGGCGTATTTAACCCGCTACCAGTACGCGAATCGCCTCCAGGCGCAGGGCGGCCTTGTCGAACATCGCCAGGCTCTGTTCGCGCTGCTCGCGCAGGGCATCGATCTCGCTGTCGCGTACGCTCGGGTTGACCGCTTGCAGAGCCACCAGGCGCGCCAGTTCTTCGTCCAGTTCGGCGATCAGGCGACGTTTGGCCTCGCTCACGCGCTCGATATGGCGCGGCATGACTTTGGCTTCGGCATCGTTGATCTGCTTGGCCAACACGTCACGCTGGGCTTGGACGAACTTGTTGGAGCTGGCGCGCGGCACGCTTTCCAGTTGATCGTTGAGGGTTTCGAAACCGACCTTGGCGGCCAGGTCGTTGCCGTTGGCGTCGAACAGGCAGCGCAGCGCCGCCGGTGGTAGGAAACGTCCCAATTGCAGTTTGCGCGGGCCAACGACTTCGCTGACGTAGAGCAGCTCCAGCAGCACGGTGCCGGGTTTCAGCGCCTTGTTCTTGATCAGCGCGACGGCGGTGTTGCCCATCGAACCGGACAGCACCAGATCCATGCCGCCCTGCACCATGGGATGTTCCCAGGTGAGGAATTGCATGTCTTCGCGGGCCAGAGCCTGCTCGCGGTCGTAGGTCACGGTGACCGCCTCGTCGTCGCCGAGGGGGAAGCTGGCGTCCAGCATTTTCTCGCTAGGGCGCAGGATCAGGGCGTTGTCGGAGTGGTCTTCGCTGTCGATGCCGAAGGCGTTGAACAACTCTTCCATGTAAATCGGCAGGGTGAACTGGTCGTCCTGCTCGAGGATGGCCTCAACCAGCGCCTCACCTTCGCCGGCACCGCCGGAGTTCAGCTCCAGCAGGCGGTCGCGGCCGCTGTGCAGCTCACCTTCCAAGCGAATGCGCTCGGCGGTGGCCTCGTCCACCAGTTGCTGCCACTGGCCATCGTCGCCGTTTTCCAGCAGCGGCAGCAGGCGCGGGCCAAACTGGTGCTGCAGGGCGTTGCCGGTGGGGCAGGTGGCGAGGAAGGCATTCAGCGCCTGGTGATACCACTGGAACAGGCGCTCCTGCGGGCTGTTTTCCAGGTAGGGCACGTGCAGCTGAATGCGGTGTTTCTGGCCGATACGGTCGAGACGGCCGATGCGTTGTTCGAGCAGATCCGGGTGCGCCGGCAGGTCGAACAGTACCAGGTGGTGGGCGAACTGGAAGTTACGGCCTTCGGAGCCGATTTCCGAACAGATCAGCACCTGGGCGCCAAATTCCTCATCGGCGAAGTAGGCGGCGGCGCGGTCGCGCTCGAGGATGCTCATGCCCTCGTGGAACACCGTGGCCGGGATGCCGGAGCGCACCCGCAAGGCGTCTTCCAGATCCAGAGCGGTTTCGGCGTGGGCGCAGATCACCAGCACCTTGAATTTCTTGAGCATCTTCAGGGTGTCGATCAGCCATTCGACGCGCGGGTCAATACGCCACCAGCGTTGCTCGTCGTCGACGTCGTCCTGCGCCTGGTAGCTGACTTCCGGGTACAGCTCGGCGTGCTCGCCCAGCGGCAGCTCGAGGTATTCGTCCGGGCTCGGCAGCGGGTAGGGGTGCAGCTCGCGATCAGGGAAGCCCTGCACGGCGGCGCGGGTGTTGCGGAACAGCAGGCGGCCGGTGCCGTGGCGATCCAGCAGCTCGCGCACCAGGCGCGCGCGCGCCTCGTCGTCGCCGGTATCGATGGCATCGAGCAGCGCGCGACCTTCGTCGCCGAGGAAGCCGCCGATGGCATCGCGTGCCTGGGCGCTGAGCTTGCCCTGGTCGAGCAGTTCCTGCACCGCTTCGGCCACCGGACGGTATTGGCTGCTTTCGGCGCGGAAGGCTTCCAAGTCATGGAAACGGTTAGAGTCGAGCAAGCGCAGGCGCGCGAAGTGGCTGTCCTGGCCCAGTTGCTCGGGGGTGGCGGTGAGCAGCAGCACGCCGGGGATGACCTCGGCCAGTTGCTCGACCAGCGAGTATTCGGCACTGGCCTGCTCCGGGTGCCAGACCAGGTGGTGGGCTTCGTCGACCACCAGCAGGTCCCAGTCGGCGGCGAACAGCGCATCCTGCGCCTTCTCGTCGTCCTTCAACCACTCCAGGGCGACCAGTGCCAATTGGCAATCCTCGAAGGGGTTGCTGGCGTCGCTTTCCATGAAGCGCTCGGCGTCGAACAGCGCCACGTCGAGGTTGAAGCGCCGGCGCATTTCCACCAGCCACTGGTGCTGCAGGTTTTCCGGCACCAGGATCAGTACGCGACTGGCGCGACCGGAGAGCAGCTGACGATGGATCACCAGGCCGGCTTCGATGGTCTTGCCCAGGCCCACTTCGTCGGCCAGCAGCACGCGCGGGGCGATGCGGTCGGCCACTTCACGGGCGATGTGCAACTGGTGGGCGATCGGCTGGGCGCGCGCGCCACCCAGGCCCCAGAGCGAGGACTGCAGCAGGCGGCTGTTGTGCTCCAGGCTGTGGTAACGCAGGGCGAACCAGGCCAGCGGGTCGATCTGGCCGGCGAACAGGCGGTCGCTGGCCAGGCGGAACTGGATGAAGTTCGACAGCTGGGTTTCCGGCATGGTGACCGGCTGATGCTGGGCATTTAGACCGTGGTAGACCATCAGGCCGTCGATGTCTTCGACCTCCTGCACGGTGAGCTTCCAGCCCTCGAAGTGAGTGATCTCATCACCTGGGGCGAAGCGCACACGGGTCAGCGGGGCATTGCGCGTGGCGTATTGGCGGGTTTCGCCGGTGGCCGGGTAGAGCACGGTGAGCAGGCGGCCGTCCTCGGCGAGGATGGTTCCCAGACCCAATTCCGCTTCGCTGTCACTGATCCAGCGTTGCCCCGGTTGATATTGCGCCATGCCTGTCTGTCTCCCGCGTGAAAAAGCCGGCTATGGTAACGGATGCCGCGCCATGGCCAAAGCGGTCGTGGCACTATCGATGCGTCCGTCAGTCGAAAGTGTAGCGAGCGCCTCCTAAAGTCGGGGCTCCTGGCGCCGACAGCCTGACCAAAGGAGGTGCTGTTTCATGCTGCCACCGATCCCCCACAGCCTTGTGCCGGTCACGGCCACGCAAGACGTGATCAAGCCCAAGCCCGAGATTCCTCCGGTGACCCCGGCCGAGGGCAGCGCTAAGGAAAGTGCGCTGAGCCTGGACAAGCGTCACCCGCAGGAGACCGAAGAGCTGCTACGCGAAGAGCAGCGCCGGCGCCAGCGGCGCGGCTACACCCCTGAGCAGTTGGCCGAGGCCGAGCCGGAAGAGGTGGAGCAGGCGCTGGGGGATCTGCCACGACAAGGGCTGTGGGTAGACGTTGAAGTCTGAGACACTCCTTTCATTCTCGTTCATGTAGATCGTCATGCTGTTCGCCGACCCCTTGCCCGCACTTGCCAATGCCGAGCTGGATTACCTGCCCGGCTGGGTCGACCCCGCGCTCGCCGATAGCTGGCTACACGCGTTGGTTGAGCAGACACCCTGGCAACAGCCGGAACTGTTCATACACGGGCGTTATCACCGAACCCCTCGGTTGACCGCCTGGTACGGCGACCCGGCGGCGCGCTATCGCTATTCCGGGAAGATTCACCAGCCATTGCTCTGGACGCCGCTGCTCGACGAGATTCGTCAGCAGGTCGTTAGGGCAGTTGGGCAACCGCTCAATGCCGTGCTGCTCAACTATTATCGCGACGGCCAGGACTCCATGGGCTGGCACAGCGATGCCGAGCCAGAGCTGGGGCGCGATCCGCTGATCGCCTCGCTCAACCTGGGCGGCAGCCGCCGTTTCGACCTGCGCCGCGTCGGCAGTACGCGCATCGAACATTCGCTGACGCTGGAGCACGCTTCGCTACTGGTCATGCGCGGGCCGACCCAGCATCATTGGCAACATCAAGTGGCGAAGACGCGACAAGCCTGCGCGCCACGCCTGAATCTGACCTTTCGCCTGATCCGGTTTCCGCTATGAGCAATGACGACAAGCTGATCGATTTCGCCGCCGAGCGCGACAAGCGTATCCATGACCTCAACGACAAGCGCCTCAACGAGATGCGTCAGGTCTTCGAGCAGGTGTTGCCGATTGGCAAGGCCAAGAAGAAGTCCAAGAGCAAGTCGAAGAAGCGCTGAGCGCCTCTGCATTTCCCGCTGCACGCGGCCGCAGGGCCGCGCCTCCCGCCTCGCACCCCCTCGATTTCTTGACTTGGGTCAGTATTCCCCACGGCCTGGTCGCACCTGTTCATTGGCCATTGATCCAGATCAATTTTCCCGCTGCCAGCGCTGATAACGTGAAGCCATCCCAGACAGACAGGCACAACAGGAGGCAGCCATGTTCGTCGATACAGTGGTTCTCGCCGGAGTCGGCACCGTTCTTCTGATGGTCGCGTTCTTCGGGGGTGTTGGTTACTTCATCTGGAAGGATGCGCACAAGCGCAAGCAGAGCTGATCCTTCCGGTTCAATGGGCACGCAAGGCAATTCGGGCGACTTCGGTCGCCCTTTTTTTTGCCCGCAATCGTTACTGGTAAGGCGCCGGGCTGTCGCGTTCAACTGATCTGAGCGAATTGACCCTCTGGACAGATATAGTTAGCTAGCTAATAATTTGTTTTCGCATGGAGGCGGAACCCAATCGCTACAGCTATGTTCAGAGTTGAGATTTCTTCAGGTAGCCATCGTGCGTGATTCCTTGCTGGCGTTTCTGGCGCCAAGCTCGCAAGCCGTTCAATTTGCCATCAAGACCCTGCTCGGCGGCGGTCTGGCGCTGTGGTGCGCGCTGCGTTTCGGTCTGGAGCAACCGCAATGGGCGCTGATGACCGCCTTCATCGTCGCCCAGCCGCTGTCTGGCATGGTGGTGCAGAAGGGGCTGGCGCGGCTGCTCGGCACGCTGGTCGGCACCTTCATGGCGGTGGTGATGATGGGGTTGTTCGCCCAGGCGCCGCTGTTGTTCATACTGGCGTTCGCCTTGTGGCTGGCGCTGTGCACGGCATCCTCGACCATGCTGCGTAGCGCCTGGTCGTATTCCTTCGTGCTGGCCGGCTACACCGTGGCGATCATCGCCTTGCCGGCCATCGGCAAGCCGCACGTTGTGTTCGATGAAGCCATCGCCCGTTGCACGGAAATCTGCCTGGGCATCATCTGCGCCACCCTGAGCAGCGCCTTGCTCTGGCCGCAGCGGGTCGAGAGGCAGCTGGCGCAGCAGGCGCGCAACGCCTGGCAGGCCGGCGTCGCGGCGTCGCGCCAGGCCCTGGCGGGTGAGGTTGACTCGCGGCAAGGTCTGCTGGAAGTGTTGGCGCGTATCGTTGCCGTGGATGCACAGCGTGAGCACGCCTGGTTCGAGGGCGCGCGTGGTCGTCAGCGTGCCGTGGCGTTGCGGGTATTGAGTCGTGATCTGCTCGGCATGCTACGGCTGGCTCGCGGGGTAGCGCGGCAGTGGCGACAGTTGAGCAGCACCGAGGCGCAGGCCGTTGCGCCCTGGCTGCAGGTGGTGGATGAGCATCTGCAGCAGGAGCAGCCTGCAGACCTGCTGGAGTTGGTCGAGCAACTGCGCCAGGCCGCGCAGGACGGTGAACTGAGCAGTGGCCAGCAATTGTGCCTGGAGCGGCTGATGGTGCTGCTGTTGCGGGTCGAGGATGCCGGCCGTGCCTTGCTTGCGGTCGAGGAGGGTAAGGCACCGGCTGATGCGCCGCGGGCCTTGTCCTGGCATTACGACTGGCAGACCGCGCTGGTGTATGGCTCGCGCAGTGCCCTGACCTTCCTGGTTCTGGCGGCGTTCTGGCTGGCCACTGGCTGGACGCACGCCACCGGCGCGCTGCTCCTGGCCTGCGTGGTCTGCAGCCTGTTCGCGCGGCTCGAAGCAGCGCCGCAGATCGGCATGATGTTTCTGCGCGGCATCTTTTACGCGCTGCCGGTGGCGTTCTACGTCGGGCAGATTCTGATGCCGCAGATCGACGGCTTCGTGATGCTCTGCATGGTGCTCGGCGTGCCGCTGTTCTTCGGCGTGCTGGGCATGGCCAAACCGGCCACGGCCGCGACCTCGACCTCGTTCTGCCTGCACTTCATCGTGCTCTGCCTGCCGGCGCCGGGCGTTGGCTACAACGTCGAGTTCTTCCTCAATGAAGCCCCCGGCATGCTGATGGGTGTGGGCTGTGCGGTGATGGCCTTCAGGCTGGTGGTGCTGCGCAATCCCGTGTGGCATGGCCGGCGCCTGATGCAGGCGATTCTGACCGACCTGGGGCGGCTGACCCGTCGCGATCTGGGGCGCGCCGAAAACTGGTTCGGCGGGCGCATGGCCGATCGTCTGATCCAATTGGCGCGGCACTATCCGGCGCGGCCGGATCAAACGCGCAGCGGCTGGGACGATGGCGTCGCCGGTCTCGATCTGGGTGACGAGTTGCTGCACCTGCGCAAGTGCCTGGCCAATGCCGATGTTGGCCTGGCTCAGTCACAGCAGAGCTTTCTGGAACGCCTCGATGACGTGTTGGAACGTGGTCCCGCACCAGGCCGTGAAGATGATCTGAACGCCGCGGCGGCCGAGCTGCAGGAGGCCCTGCGCGCCTGCACGCCGAGCATCGACAAGCGCCTGGCCGAAGCGGCGCTGTTGCAGCTGCAGAGCGGCTGGCGCCACTGGTGCCAACTAAGAGGAGGGGCTAATGGGTTTGCATGAATGGTCGCTGGGCGGCGTATTACTGAGCCCGATGGCGGCCTATGCGGTATTGGCGCTGTTGCTGACCGGCGTATTGCGCCTGGGCTTGCAGCGCGTCGGGCTGTCGCGCTGGATCTGGCACGAAGCCCTGTTCGATTGTGCCTTGTATGTCTGCGTGCTGGCGGCGGTAATCGCCGCCCTGACGCATTAAGGAGAGAAAGCATGCGTTCGACCATCCGCGTCGGCATCACCCTGGCCATGGTGGCGGCGGCGATCTTCGCCGGTTCCTGGATCTGGCAGCACTACATGTATTCGCCCTGGACGCGCGACGCCCGCGTGCGCGCCGACGTGGTGACCATCGCCCCGGACGTGTCCGGCTGGGTGGTCGAGCTCAAGGTGCGCGACAACCAGCAGGTCAAGGCGGGCGACCTGCTGATGAGTATCGACCGCGACCGCTATCAGGCGGCGGTGGAGAAGGCCAAGGCAGTAGTGGATATTCGCCGCCAGCAATTGAGCCTGCGCGAGCACGAAGCCTCGCGCCGTTCCCGCCTGGGCGCCCAGGCGATCAGTGCCGAGTTGCTGGAGAACGCGCAGATCAACGCCGAGATGGCGCGCAGCGAATACCGCGAAGCGCAGGCTGACCTGCGTGTGGCTGAGCTGAATCTGGCCCGCAGCGAAGTGCACGCCCCGCGCGATGGGCAGATCACCAACCTGGTGCTGGCTCAGGGTAACTACGTGAATGCAGGGCAGGCGGTGATGGCGTTGGTCGATACCAACTCCTTCTACGTGCAGGCGTATTTCGAGGAGACCAAGCTGCCGCGCATTCAGGTCGACGCGCCGGTCGAGGTCTGGCTGATGGGCGGTGATCAGCAGATTCGTGGCGAGGTGGAGAGCATCAGTCGCGGCATCACCGACCGTAATGCCAGCCCGGACGGGCAACTGCTGGCCGATGTCGAACCGACCTTCAACTGGGTGCGCCTGGCCCAGCGCATTCCGGTGCGCATCAAGCTGGATGAGGTGCCCGAGGGTTTGGTGCTGAGCGCCGGCATGACCGCCAGCGTGCGGGTGGAGTAGGGCAGTTTCGCAGTTGTAGGAGCGGCTTCAGCCGCGAGCTCTTCAAGGGTAATCGCGGCTGAGGCCGCTCCCACGGTCGCTGTTCGCATTGAGGATTATCGTGTCTGCTCTTCTGCCGTTTATGGGGCTTTTGATCGCTCCCACGCTCCGCGTGGTAGCACTCTAGGACGCTCTGCGTCCGCTGCGGTTCAGGCTGCGTCTAGCATCGCCAAGAGGGACGCGGAGCGTCCCAGGTGCAGGTGCCCACGCAGAGCGTGGGTACCATCAACACACATTGTGTCAGCCGCGCTCGATCTGCGCCGGCGTGCGGCGCATCAGCACCTTGCCATGGCGTACCGACACCAGCGCGTGCCCCTGGCTGCGCACCATCTCGTAATCGTCCGGCGCCGAGAGGATCAGCAGGTTGGCCGGGCGACCTACTTCCAGGCCATAACGGTCACCCAGGTTCAGCGCGCGCGCCGAGTTGTCGGTGATCAGGTCCAGGCTGCGCTTGATGTCTTCATAGCCGAGCATATGACAGATGTGCAGGCCGGCTTCGAGGATGCGCAGGATGTTGCCGTTGCCCAGCGGGTACCAGGGATCGACGATCGAGTCCTGGCCGAAGCAGACGTTCATTCCGGCGCGGTCGATCTCCGCCACGCGGGTCAGGCCACGGCGTTTCGGGTAGGTGTCGAAGCGGCCCTGCAGGTGGATGCTTTCGGTGGGGCAGGAAATAAAGCTGATGCCGCTCATCTTCAGCAGGCGGAACAGCTTGGAGCAGTAGGCGTTGTCGTAGGAGCCCATGGCCGTGGTGTGGCTGGCGGTGACCCGCGCGCCCATACCGCGCACGCGGGCTTCCTCGGCCAGCACTTCGAGAAAGCGCGATTGTGGGTCGTCGGTTTCGTCGCAGTGCACGTCCACCAGGCAGCCTGTGCGTTCGGCCAGGTCCATGAGGAACTTGATCGACGACACACCCTGGTCACGGGTGTTCTCGAAATGCGGGATGCCACCGACCACGTCGGCGCCCAACTCGATGGCTTGCTCCATCAGCGCGCGACCATTGGCATAGGACTCGATGCCCTCCTGCGGGAAGGCGACGATCTGCAGGTCGATCAGGTGGCGGGTTTCCTCGCGCACTTCGAGCATGGCCTTCAGCGCAGCGAGGGTCGGGTCGGTGACGTCGACGTGGGTGCGTACGTGCTGGATGCCGTGGTCGACCAGCATGTCGATGGTCTTCCTGGCGCGGGTCTTGGTGTCTTCATGGGTGACCAGCGCCTTGCGCTCGGCCCAGCGTTCGATGCCCTCGAACAGCGTGCCGCTCATGTTCCAGGCCGGCTCACCGGCGGTGAGGGTGGCGTCGAGGTGGATGTGTGGCTCGACGAAAGGCGGCACCACCAGGTTGCCGGCAGCGTCCAGGTCGCCCTCGGCGATGGGATGCAGGGCGTGCTGGGCGTCGATGGCGGCGATGCGTTCACCGTCCAGTGTGATGCGGTGCAGGCCGTCGCGGCCGCGCAGGCGGGCGTTGTGGATAATCATCAGGGTTCCTCTCAGGCAGGCGACGACAGGCGCCGGATCAACAGCGCAACGCTGATGTTCAGGCGGTCGTGCGGATCGTCGAACGAGCAGCCGGTCAGCGCTTCGATGCGCTGTAGACGGTAGCTCAGGGTGTTGCGATGGACGTTGAGGCGTTGCGCGGCCAGGGCCAGGTTGCCGTTCTCGGCGAACCAGGCTTCCAGCGTCGGCATCAGCACGGGTTGGTGGCGCGAGTCGTCGCCGATCAGCGGGCCGAGCACGCGCTCGACGAAGCGATCGAGCAGGCTGCGGTCGCGGATCGCGCCGAGCAGTTCCAGCACGCCCAGCTCATTGAAACTGCACAGGCCCAGGCGCTCGGGAAAGCGCTGCGCCACGGCCAGGGCTTGGCGCGCCTCACCCAGGCCCTGGGCGAAACGCGGCGCCTCGCAGCCGGCGCTGCCCAGGCCGAGGAACAGGCGCAGCGGGCCGAGCTGCGGGCGCAGTTCGTCGAGCAGTGCGGTCATGGCCTGGCGGTTGCGCGCTTCGGCTTGGGTATCGGGGCAGGGCAGCAGGGCGATCCAGTGACGACCCTGGCTGACCAGCGGCAGCGCGTCACCGAGTTCGCCGAGGCTCTGCTCCAGGCGCCGTTGCAGCAGTTGCTGACGGCTCTGCAGCTGGCGCTCGGCGTCTTCGTCCGGCAGATCACCGAACAGTTGCTCGCTGCCGTCGAGGCGCAGCAGCGCCACCTGACGCGGCACATGCAGGGCCAGGCCGAGGCTGTCGCCGCGCTGCAGCAATACATCGAGCGATTGGTAATCGCCGTCGAGCACCTGTTCCAGCACGTGCTGGCGCGAGCGGCCGAGTTGCTGTGCGTGAACCAGTGCGGTGCCGATGGCCTGGGTGACCACCACCATCTTCAGCGCGTAGGGCTGCTCGATCAGCGGCAGGTTCAGGCGTTCGGCTTCTGCGATGACGCTGGGCGGGATGGCCTGGATGAACTCGGCGCCGGTGAGGATGACCATGCCGGCGACGACGCGTTCATGGCCCTCGCGCACCAGGCGCAGCAGGTTCGCTTCGTCGCGCGGATGGTTGATGCCGGTGACGAAGATCAGCTCGCCGCCCATCACCCAGTCGGCGATGCCTTCGTTCTCGGCCACGTAGGGCCAGCGCACGGCATTGTCGCGCCCGGCCTGGCCGGCACGCAGCTGCATGCTGGCCAGGTCGGGCAGGGCGAGTACGTCGGCGACGGTCAGGCTCACGCGCCGGCGACCTGCTGACGGCCGACCAGGGCTTTGTTCAGCTCGAACAGCACGACGTAGGCTACGGCAGCCACGGCGATGCCCACCAGCGGCGCAACCCAGGGCGAGAAGTAGGCGCACAGCGCACCGATCAGGTAGGCGCCCAGGCCGACCCAGTTGAACGCCGGTAGGCGCGCATCGGCCAGTTTCGGGTAGCGCGCGCGATGGCCGTAGAAGTAGTCAGCCATGATCACGCCGCCAATCGGCGGGATGATCGAGCCGAGCAGGATCAGGAAGGGAATCAGCATCTCGTACATGCCGCCGATGGCCAGCAGCGTGCCGATGGCCGCGCCGGCCAGGGTGACGGTCTTGCGCTTGCCGGTGCGCAGCAGGTTGCAGCCGGCGGCGGCGAAGTTGTAGATGGTGTTGTCCTGGGTGGTCCACAGATTGAGGAACAGCATGACCACGGCGGCCATGGACAGGCCCTGCAGCACCAGCACCTCGACTACGTCCGGTTGCTGGTAGACGATGGCGCCGTAGGCCCCGGCGACGATCATCAGGCCGTTACCAATGAAGAAGCCGAACAGGCTGGCCAGCACCGCGATGCGGCCGCTCTTGGCGAAACGCGTCCAGTTGGTGGCCTGGGTGGCGCCACTGACGAAGGTGCCGAATACCAGGGTGATGGCCACGCTCAGGCTCATGCTCTCCTTGGGTTCCACTGCCAGCAGGCCTGCGAGGCCGCCGATGTCACGCGTGGCGATCCACAACGATGCCACCAGCAGCACCAGCATGGCCGGCACGGCGACGCGCGAGAGCAGGTCCAGGCCCTTGTAGCCGACGAAGGCGGTGAGGCAGAAACCGAAGCCGAACAGCACCATCAGCGGGATGGTCAGATTTTCGGGTAGGCCGAGAATCTTCACCAGGACGATGGCGATGGTCGCCGTGCCCCAGGCGTACCAGCCGATCTGGGTGAAACCGAGGAGCATGTCGGACAGCTTGCTGCCCACTTCGCCGAAGCAGAAACGGCCCATCAGCACCGAGTTCAGCCCGCTGCGACAGGCGATGAAACCCAGCACGGCGGCGTACAGGCCGAGCAGCAGATTGCCGATCACTGCAGCCCAGAGCAGGGTGGTGAAGTCGAAAGCCATGCCGATCTTGCCGCCGGCGAACATGGTGGCGGTGAAGAAGGTGAAACCGAACAACAGGATGGCGGTGGAGAACAGCCCCTTGCGCGCGCCGTTGGGCACCTCGCTCAGAGGGTAATCGCTATCGGGGGTGGCATTGCTCATGGACCTGGCTCCGGTAAGGGGGTGAAGCCTTGGCGATAGCAGGGTACGTGCCAGAGTCAGCGCAGCAGGTGGCTTGGCAAGGAAGTCAAAGAGGTTTGTGCTAAGTGCACAAAGAAACGCACTTATGCAGCGCCAGGTCGCTCAAGGTTTGTGAGTGTAGAACAAAAGTGGTGCGCGACGCTGCGGTCGCGCACCAGCTTGCAGCGCATCAGTTGACGGTGACTTGCGGCATTGGCGGCATGGTCACGGTCTGTTCGGTGCTCGGGGCGAGCACTTCGGCTTCGCCGTCGACCACTTGCTTGCCGTCCTGGTTGAACACGCGGGTGGCGATGCGCACGCGGTTCTTTGGCAGCTTTTCCAGCACTTCCAGCTTCACGGTCAGGGTGTCGCCGAGTTTCACCGGGCGGGTGAACTTGAGCTGTTGGCCGAGGTAGATGGTGCCTGGGCCCGGCAGGCGGCAGGCAATGGCGGCGCTGATCAGCGCGCCGGTGAACATGCCGTGGGCGATACGCTCCTTGAACAGGGTCTCGGCAGCGAAGGCGGCGTCCAGGTGCACTGGATTGTTGTCACCGGACACGGCGGCGAACAGCTGTACGTCGCGCTCTTCGACGGTTTTCTCAAAGGCCGCTTGCTGGCCGACGCTGAGGGCTTCGTAGGGAATATTGGTGACCTGACTCATGAGGGCTCCTTGATGGGATGTCGACTGTGGTTCAGCGCCTGCTGCAACCAGTCGATCAAGTGGGCGGTGACCTCGTCGCGATTGCTTTCGTTGAGCAGCTCGTGACGGGCCTCGGGATAAAGTTTCAGTTGCACGTCGCGCACGCCGGCCTCACGCAATGCGCCAGCCAAGTCCTTCAGACGTTTGCCTTCGCTGATGGGGTCGCTGTCGCCACCGATCACCAGCAGCGGCAGGTCGGCATCGATCTGCGCCAGATTCTGTACCGGGGTGATCTGCTGCAGGCCTTCGAACAGGTCGCACCACAACTGCGTGGTGCAGACGAAACCGCACAGCGGATCGGTCACGTACTTGTCCACTTCCAGCGGGTCACGGCTGAGCCAGTCGAAGGCGGTGCGGTTGGGCTTGAACGCCTTGTTGAACGAGCCGAAGGAGAGAAAGTCGATGACCTTGCTGCGGCCCTTCGGCCCCAGGCGCCAACGCTCGAAGCCGGCGATCAGCCTGGCTGCCTTGTACAGCGCCACCGGCTGGTAGTTGGAGCCCGAGAGCACGGCGCCCTGCAAACTGCAGCTATGGCCCATCAGGTAGGCCATGCCGATGTAGCTGCCCATGCTGTGACCGAGCAGGAAGATCGGCGTCTGCGGATGCTGCTGGCGAATGTGATGGTTGAGGGTCGAGAGGTCGCCCACTACCTTGCTCCAACCCCCTTCATCCGCGTAGTGACCCAGGGTGCCGCGTTCGGCGGTGGCGCCATGGCCACGCTGATCCAGCGCGTAGAGCGCAAAGCCCGCCGCGATCAGGGCTTCGGCCAGGCGCGCGTAGCGCAGGCTGTGCTCGGCCATGCCGTGAGAGAGCATGACCATAGCCCGTGGCGGCGCTTCGCCGTACCAGTGGTTGACGTGCAGCGGCAGGCCGTCGCTGGCATTGATAACGAAGGTGTCGTGGCGCATGGCGAATCCTTGTGCCGGAAGTTGGCGGCATTGTGCACCTTGGCCGTTAACAGGCATAGCACCCCCGTTTTCTTCGAAGTGGTAAAGATCGGTTACGAATCCCCGCATTTATTGCGAAATTCAGCCCATCAATGACGCCTTCGAGCTATTTGCGGCTCGGCTCTAAGCTGCTACTTTCCGGGCAGTCAGATCACTTCAGGGGAAGAGGACAAGAACAATGCAACCTGATTTCTGGAACGATAAACGCGCCCCTGGCGTGCCCAATGACATCGACCTGTCCAGCTACAAGTCGGTGATCGAAGTCTTCGAACGCTCGTGCAAGCGCTTTGCCGACCGTCCGGCCTTCAGCAATCTTGGCGTCACGCTGACCTATGCCGAGCTGGATCGTCTCTCCGCGGCCTTCGCCGCCTACCTGCAAAAGCAAACCGACCTCAAGCCGGGCGACCGTATCGCGGTGCAGATGCCCAACGTGCTGCAGTACCCGATCGCCGTGTTCGGCGCCATGCGCGCCGGGCTCATCGTGGTCAACACCAACCCGCTGTATACCGCCCGTGAGATGCGCCATCAGTTCAAGGATGCTGGCGTGCGCGCGCTGGTGTACCTGAACATGTTCGGCAAGCTGGTGCAGGAGGTGCTGCCCGATACCGAGATCGAATACCTGATCGAAGCCAAGATGGGTGACCTGCTACCGAGCCTCAAGGGCTGGCTGGTCAACACCGTGGTGAAGAAGGTCAAGAAGATGGTGCCCGACTACCATCTGCCGCAGGCCATCCCCTTCAAACAGGTGCTCAAGCAGGGGCAGGGCCAGGCGCTGGCGCCGGCCAAGGCCAGCCATGACGACATCGCCGTGCTGCAATACACCGGCGGTACCACCGGCGTGGCCAAGGGCGCGATGCTGACCCACGGCAACCTGGTGGCCAACATGCTGCAGGTCGACGCCTGCCTGTCGCAGCTCGGCCCGGATGGCACGCCGCTGATGAAGCAGGGGCAGGAGATCATGATCGCGCCGCTGCCGCTGTACCACATCTATGCCTTCACCGCGAACTGCATGTGCATGATGGTCAACGGCAACCACAACGTGCTGATCACCAACCCGCGCGATATCCCCGGTTTCGTCAAGGAGCTGGGCAAGTGGAAGTTCTCCGCGTTGCTGGGGCTGAACACTTTGTTCGTTGCGCTGATGGATCACCCCGAGTTCAGGAACCTGGATTTCTCTCACCTCAAGGTCACCAACTCCGGTGGTACCGCACTGGTCAAGGCTACCGCCGAGCGCTGGCAGCAGATGACCGGCTGCACCGTGGTGGAAGGCTACGGTCTGACCGAGACATCGCCAGTGGCCAGCACCAACCCATACGGCGACAAGGCACGCCTGGGTACGGTCGGCATTCCGGTGCCGGGCACGGCGTTCAAGGTGATCGATGACGACGGTAATCAACTGCCGACGGGCGAGCGCGGCGAACTGTGCATCAAGGGCCCGCAGGTAATGAAAGGCTACTGGCAGCGCGAGGAAGCCACCGCCGAGGTGCTCGATGCCGAAGGCTGGTTCAAGACCGGCGACATCGCCGTGATCGACCCGGATGGTTTCGTGCGTATCGTCGACCGCAAGAAGGACATGATCATCGTCTCGGGTTTCAACGTGTATCCCAACGAGATCGAAGATGTGGTGATGGCGCATCCGAAAGTTGCCAGCTGCGCGGCCATCGGCGTGCCGGACGAGAAGTCCGGGGAGGCGGTCAAACTGTTCGTGGTGCCGCGTGACGGCGGTGTCACCGCGGAAGAGCTCAAGGCCTACTGCAAGGAAAACTTCACCGGCTACAAGGTGCCCAAGCACATCGTGTTCAAGGATTCGCTGCCGATGACTCCGGTCGGCAAGATCCTGCGTCGCGAGCTGCGCGACATCGCCTGACCCGAAGCCCCTCCCCATTGCCGGGGAGGGGCTTTCCCGCCTGCGCTGCCATCGGGCAGTTCAATTGTTGTGATTTCGTAACCACCTTCACTCGTTTCGAGTGGTTCAGCACTGCACCGGTCATGGATTCGCGCTAGGCTCTATGCGCTGTGATGTGCGAGATAGAGGCTTTTCGTGCGTGCTGGCGGGCAAAGATCGCTTGTGACCATATGGCTTTTTTTGGTCATTTTTTAGGCTGTTTGGCCGGTCGCTGGTGCTGGTGAGCCTCTGGCAAAGCTGCTACTCTCGGCGCGCTTCCGGGCCGTGGGCCAGCGGAAAAGCGAGCTATACACACAACAAACAACCGCCTTCGCGCGGTGAAGATCAGCTGTTGCTTAGGAGTGGGCTTCCATGACCGAAAACTTCTGGAAGGACAAGTATCCCGTTGGGGTTGCTGCCGAAATCAATCCCGATCAGTACCCGAACATCCTCGCGGTACTGAAAGAGTCCTGCCAACGCTTCGCCGACAAGCCTGCTTTCAGCAACCTGGGCAAGACGCTCACCTACGGCGAGATCTACACGCTCTCCGGTGACTTCGCCGCCTACCTGCAGAAACACACCGATCTCAAGCCCGGCGACCGCATCGCCGTGCAACTGCCCAACGTGTTGCAATACCCCGTCGTGGTCTTCGGTGCCATGCGCGCCGGCCTGGTGGTGGTCAACACCAACCCGCTGTACACCGCGCGGGAAATGGAGCACCAGTTCAACGACTCCGGCGCCAAGGCGCTGATCTGCCTGGCCAACATGGCCCACCTGGCCGAGCAGGTCGTGCCCAAGACTGGCGTCAAAACCGTGATCGTCACCGAAGTTGGCGACATGCTGCCGACTTTCAAGCGTCTGCTGGTCAATGCCGTGATCAAGCACGTGAAGAAGATGGTGCCGGCCTACAACCTGCCGCAGGCGGTCAAGCTCAACGACGCCCTGGCCAAGGGCCGCGGTCAGAGCTTTAGCGAAGCCAGCCCGAGCAATGGCGATGTCGCCGTGCTGCAGTACACCGGCGGCACCACTGGCGTGGCCAAGGGTGCCATGCTCACCCATCGCAACCTGGTAGCCAACATGCTGCAGGTCAAGGAACTGATGGGCGCCAACCTCAATGAAGGTTGCGAGGTGCTGATCGCGCCGCTGCCGCTGTACCACATCTACGCCTTCACCTTTCACTGCATGGCGATGATGCTGATTGGCGGCCACAACATCCTGCTGACCAACCCGCGCGACCTGTCTGCGGTGGTCAAGGACTTGGCCAAGTATCGTTTCACCGGTTTCGTCGGCCTCAACACCCTGTTCGTCGCCCTGTGCAACAACGAGGACTTCCGCAAGCTGGACTTCTCCAGCCTGAAACTCACCGTCTCTGGTGGCATGGCCCTGCAACTGGCCACCGCCGAGCGCTGGAAGGAAGTCACCGGCTGCGCCATCTGCGAAGGGTTCGGCATGACCGAGACCAGCCCGGTGGCCACGGTCAACCCGTTCAGCGCCATCCAGCTCGGCACCATTGGTATTCCGGTGCCCTCGACCCTGTGCCGCATCGTCAACGATGACGGTCAGGAACTGGCCATTGGCGAAATCGGCGAGCTGTGCGTGAAAGGCCCGCAGGTGATGAAGGGCTACTGGCAGCGCCAGGAAGCCACCGACGAAATCCTCGACGCCGACGGCTGGTTGAAGACCGGTGATATCGGCCTGATCCAGGAAGACGGCTACCTGCGCATCGTCGACCGCAAGAAAGACATGATTCTGGTGTCCGGCTTCAACGTTTACCCGAACGAGCTGGAAGACGTGCTAGCGACCCTGCCGGGTGTGCTGCAGTGCGCCGCCATCGGTATTCCGGACGAGAAATCCGGCGAAGCGATCAAGGTGTTCGTGGTGGTCAAGCCGGGCGAGAGCCTGACCAAGGAGCAGGTGATGGAGCACATGCGCGCCAACCTCACCGGCTACAAAGTGCCCAGGGCCGTCGAGTTCCGCGACGTGCTGCCGACCACCAACGTCGGCAAGATCCTGCGCCGCGAACTGCGCGACGAAGAGCTGAAGAAGCTGGGCAAGAAGTGATTCGAGCCAGCTGATGAAAACGCCACCCTCGGGTGGCGTTTTCGTTTCTGCGTCGTCAGGTCAGGCGCTGCTCCAGCCAGCGGCAGAAACTCTGCGCCAATGGGTCGTGCTCGCTGTCGCGGTGCACCAGCCAGGCCCAGCGCGGGCCACGTACCTGGCGTGAACTCAAGGGCGCCAGTTGCTCCTGGCTGCGCAGGTCGCTGGCCAGCAGTTCGCTGACCAGGGCAATGCCAAGACCCTGGCTGGCGGCGTCCAGCAGCAGCCCAGGGTCGGAGAAATTCAGCCCCTGGTTGCGCTGGCCGATGTCTTCGCCGCCCTGTACCTGCCAGTGGCTCCAGTCCATTTCTCGCTCGCCATGCAGGGTGGTGCGCTCGCTTGCAGGTGCTGCCAGCAGTCGCGGGTGGCAGGCGGGGTAGAGGCGATCTTCCAGCAGGACGCGAAAACTGCACTCGGCCTCGGCGCTGAGGTCATCGCGCACGGCGATATCGATGGTCTGGGTGGTCATGTCCGGTACTTCGTCGCTGGTGAACAGCCACAGATCCACCTCGGGATGCAGGCGGTGAAACTCGCCCAGGCGCGGCACCAACCAGTGCCTGGCAAAGGCCGGCGTGCTGTTGACCACCAACTGATTGGGCTTGCGGTACTGCTCCAGGCGGCGGATGCCCACGGCCAGCTGCTGCAGCAGCGATTGCGTGGTGCTGAGCAGGTCGAAGCCGGCATCGGTCAGCGCCACGCTGCGGCCCGTGCGGAAGAACAGCGGCTGTTCGAGGAAGCTTTCCAGGCTACGGATCTGCTGGCTGATCGCCGATTGGGTGAGGTGCAGTTCCTCGGCGGCCTTGTGGAAGCTGCCCAGGCGGGCGGCGGCTTCGAAGCCGCGCAGAGCGTTCAGGGGAGGCCAGTGCTTGAGCATGATTGATAAGCCTATCTAATCAGATTTGCGGAAAATCTATCGTTTGTTGCGCCATTTTTACAGGCCTAGCATGCAAGTCATTATCGCATGGGCGGTTTTCAGTGATCACAAAGGCTTAACTGAAAGGCACTTGTATGCAACAGCACGCAGCAACTTCGAATGCTTGGTTCATGCCCGCCGAATGGGTTCCTCACGCCGCCACCTGGATGGTTTGGCCGCACAATCAGGCGCTGTGGGAGTCCGCTTGGGGCGTGACCCTGGTCGACGTACAACTCGACTTTGCGCGAGTGGCCAATGCCATCGCGCGTTTCGAGCCAGTGAAGATGGTGGTCGATCCCTCGGCTATGTACCGCGCCCGTGACTTGTGCGGCGCCAATGTCGAGCTGATCGAACTGGCGGTGGACGACAGCTGGTGCCGCGACTCCGGGCCGAGCTTCATCTGTCACCCGCAGCTGGGGCTGGCCGGTGTCAGCTGGCGCTTCAATGCCTGGGGTGGCAAGTCCGAGCATGGGCTGGACGAGAGCCTGGCACGGCGCATCCTCAACGGCCTCGGCCTGGAGTGCTTCGGCACGCCACTGAGCAACGAAGGTGGCGCCATCCATGTGGACGGCGAGGGCACCCTGATCACCACCGAGTCGGTGCTGCTCAACCCCAACCGTAATCCCGGCATGAGCAAGAAGGAGATGGAGGACATCTTCGCTCGCCTGCTGGGTGTGAAGAAGACCATCTGGCTGCCGGGCGACCCGGACTACGTGACCGGCGACATGACCGACGGCCATGTCGATGGTGTCTGCGCATTCGCACGGCCCGGCGCGCTGCTGGTCGATGCCACGCGTGACCAGGGCTCGGTGTACGCCGAAGTGGTGCGCGAGAACCGACGCGCGCTGCAGTTGGCCAGTGATGCCCAGGGGCGTCAGTTCGAGCTGCTGGAGTTGTTCGAAGCCACCGAGGCCGTGGACAGCGAAGCCGAGGTGTTCTGCGCCTCGTACACCAACTTCTACATCTGTAACGGCGCCATCATCATGCCGGCCTACGGCATCGCGGCCGACGAAGAGGCGGCCGCGACCCTGCGCCTGGCGTTCCCCGGTCGTGAAGTGGTGCCGGTGCGCATCAACCAGTTGGCTCACGGTGGCGGTGGCGTGCACTGCATCACCCAGCAGCAGCCGGCCTGGCCACTGGGGGCGAAACGATGAGCAAGCTGATCGTCGCTACCACCCAGTTCGCCTGCAGTTGGGATCTGCCGGCCAACCTTGATTGTGCCGAGCGCCTGGTGCGCGAAGCGGCGTCCCGGGGCGCGCGGTTGATCCTCCTGCAAGAGCTGTTCGCCACGCCGTACTTCTGCATCGAGCAGGATCACAAGCACCTGGCGCTGGCCGAGGAGTACGCCAGCAGCCCGCTGCTCAAGCGGTTCGCCGCACTGGCCAGGGAGCTGGACGTGGTGCTGCCGCTGTCCTGGTTCGAGCGCGCCGGCAACGCTTACTTCAACTCCCTGGCGGTGGCTGATGCCGACGGTCGCCTGCTGGGCGTCTACCGCAAGACCCATATCCCCAACGCCATCGGCTACCAGGAGAAGGAGTACTTCAGCCCCGGCGATACCGGCTTCCGTGTCTGGGACACCGCCGTGGGTCGCATCGGCGTGGGCATCTGCTGGGATCAGTGGTTTCCCGAGACCGCGCGCTGCCTGGCGCTGCAGGGCGCCGAGGTGCTGCTCTATCCAACGGCCATCGGGTCCGAGCCTGGCGCGGCGTCACTCGACTCGCGTGACCACTGGCAACTGACTCAACGCGGCCACGCAGCGGCGAATATCGTTCCGCTGCTCGCCGCCAACCGCGTCGGCAGTGAGGTGGCGACCACCGACCCGGCCTTGCAGATGAGCTTCTACGGCTCGTCGTTCATCACTGATCACAAGGGCAAGTTGCTGGCCGAGGCGGATCGTGATGACAGCGGCGTATGGCTGGCCGAACTCGACCTCGCGGCGATGCGCGAGGAGCGCCTGACCTGGGGCATCTACCGCGACCGTCGCCCGGAAATGTACGGGCCGCTGCTGAGCCTCGATGGCCGCCAAACCCATAGCCACTGGAACCCGCGAGGAGTCTGAAGATGAAGATCAGAAGCGCGTTGCTCATCAGCACTCTGCTGCTCTGCAGCATCCAGGCCCAGGCGGCCGAGAAGGTGTTGCGTCTGTACAACTGGGCCGACTACTTCGCCGAAGACACGTTGGCCAACTTCACCAAAGAGACCGGCATCCGGGTGATCTACGACGTCATGGAGGGCAGCGAGACGCTGGAGGCCAAGATGATGGCCGGCAGCAGCGGCTATGACCTGATCTTTCCCGGTGACACCGTGGCCGAACGGCTGATGCGCGCGGGAGCTTTGCAGAAGCTCGATTCGAGCAAGCTCGAGCACCTGGCCGACATCGAGCCGGGGCTGCTCAAACTGCAGACTCAGTACCCCTATTCGCGGCATGCGACGGTGCCCTACACCTGGGGCAGCATCGGCATCACCTACAACGCCGCGATGATCGAAAAACGCATGGGCGATGCGCCGGTCAACAGCCTGGATCTGCTGTTCAAGCCGGAGAATGCCGCGAAGTTCGCCGACTGCGGCATCTCCATGATCGACTCGCCGGACGAAGTCATGGCCGTGGTGCTCAACTACCTCGGTCGCTCGCCTCGCAGCGCCAAGCCGGACGACCTGAAAGCTGCCACTGAGCTGCTGCTGGCGATCAAACCCTACATCCGCAAATTCCAGTCGCAGCCAGTCACCGATCTGGTCAACGGCAACCTCTGTCTGTCGCTCGGCTACAGCGGCGACGTTACTCAAGCGCAAAGGGCGGCCAGCGGCGCTGGCAGCGCCGCGGAATTTCGCTTCCACGTCCCGCGCGAGGGCACCACGGTGTGGATGGACACCATGGCCATCCCCGTTGATGCCCGCCATCCGGAGTACGCCTACGCCTTTATCAATTTCGTCATGCGCGCGGAAAACATGGCGGCGATCAGCAACTTCACCGGCTACCCCACCTCGAGTGCCAAGGCCCGGCCGATGGTTGCGGACGACATGCGCAACAACCCCGACATCTATGTCGACGAGGCCACCTATGTGCGGCTGATCCCCGGCAAGGACATCCCCCAACGTGACATGCGCGCACGAGTGCGTGCGTGGAATCACTTCAAGACAGCGCGCAGCCACTGAGCCGCCTCACTCGCAGGAGAGTACAACCATGTCGACCCGTCGAGATTTCATCAAGCAACTGACGGCTGCCGCCGGGCTGGGCGCTGTCGCCTCGCTGGGCCTTGGCCTGAACGCACAGCGCGCGCGTGCAGCCCTGGCCAGCAACTGGTACATGCCGGACGAGCACGGCCCGCAGGAGCGCGTGTTCCTGGCCTTCGCCGCCTCCGCGGCAATCTGGGAAGACTTCGCCGCGCCGGTCAACGATTGCATCGCCATGCTGGCCAAGACCATTGCCCGCTATCAGCCGGTGACCGTTCTGTGCCGCGCCAATCAACTGAGCCAGGCCCGAAGCAAATGCGGCACCAGCAACATCGACTTCCTGGCGCTGCCGCTGGACGACGTCTGGGTGCGCGACTATGGCGGCTGTTTCGTGGTCGATGGCCAGGGCGGTATCGGCCTGGTCGACTTCAACTTCAATGGCTGGGGCGGCAAGCAGCGCGCCGGTAGCGACAGCAAAGTGGCCGATGCCCTGAGTTACGAGCTGGACGTCAACTACCTGGCCAGCCAACTGGTGGGCGAGGGCGGTGGCATCGAGGTGGATGGCCATGGCACGGCGATCATCACCGAGAGCTGCTGGGTCAACGGCAACCGCAATCCAGGCATGAGCCGTGGGCAGATCGAGGCCGAGCTGAAGGCCAATCTTGGCTTGCGCAAGATCATCTGGCTGCCCGGTATCAAGAACAAGGACATTACCGACGCACACGTCGATTTCTATGCGCGCTTCGTCAAGCCGGGCGTGATCATCGCCAACCTCGACAACGACCCCAAGTCCTATGACTACGCGGTGACGCGCACGCACCTGGAGATTCTCAAAAACGCCACCGATGCCGATGGCCGTCGTCTGACCGTGCATACCTTGCCGCCGCCCTTGAAGGTGCGCAGCAACGTTTACACCCGCAACAACCCGGATTTCGCGCCGGGCTATATCAACTACCTGCCGATCAACGGCGCTGTGATCGCCCCGCAGTTCGGCGACGCTGCTGCCGACAAGTATTGCAAGGATCTGCTGACCCAACTCTATCCGGGGCGCACCGTGGTGCAGGTCAACATCGACCCGATTGCGGCAGGAGGTGGTGGTATTCACTGCGTGACCAAGAACATGCCGCGCACGTGAAGCTGGCTTGAGATTGAGTTGTCGCAGCTGAAGCGCGTCAGAGAAGGGCAAGAGGTAATCTGAGCCCATGAGCTCTCGGAGCAGCTTGGGGGCGGGCTAGCCCATTTAGCGGCATAGGTCACGTAGCAGGTTGGCCAGAGTCTTCACTGCAGGTTCCAGCTCATGTGGTGCATGGGCGGCGAAGCCCATGAGGAAGCCGGACATGCGACGCTCGGTGGCGTGCAGGGCGCTCAGCCCGAGCAGGTCGATTCCGGCCTGTCGCGCGGCGGCCACCAGTTCGTCTTCGTCGATATCGCGGATGAACGTGCAGGGCATCTGCATGCCGCCGCCGGGTACCTGCGTTTCGACGAACTCACCGAGATGCTCGCGCACCAGGCGCGCCAGCACATCGCGGCGTTCAGCATAGACGGCGCGCATGGTGCGAATGTGTGCGCCGAAGTGACCACCCTCGATGAAGCGGGCGAGGGTGAGCTGCGGTATCGGCGCGCTGTGCCCGTCGAGCAGCGTGCGGGCCACGGTCATCGGTGCGACTAGCACGGATGGCAGCACCATGTAGCCGATGCGCAGGCCGGGAAACAGCGACTTGGTGAAGGTGCCGATGTAGATCGTGCGTTCGTGCGGGTCGAGCCCCTGCACGCAGGCCGTCGGTTTGCCGGCGTAGTGGAATTCGCTGTCGTAGTCGTCTTCGATGATCCAGCCCTGCTGGCGCTGCGCCCACTCGATGATGGCAAGGCGGCGATCCAGCGCCAGCGTCGCGCCCGTCGGGAACTGGTGCGACGGGGTAAGGAACACCGCCCTGGCGGATTCGCCATCGTGGTTCAGTCGTTCCACCTGCATGCCGTGCTCATCCAGCGGCACCGGTACGCACTCAAGGCCAGCCGCCTCGAAGGCTTTGCGCGCGCCGTGGTAGGCCGGGTCTTCGATGAAGATGCGCTCACCGGCATCGAGCAGCACGGTGGCGCACAGCGTCAGCGCCTGCTGTGAGCTGGTGAGGATCAGTACGCGTTCTGCCGTGGCACTGGCGCCTCGCTCGAGGTTGATGTAATCGGCGATGGCGCGGCGCAGTGTCTCCACGCCTTGCGGTGGGCTGTGCAGCAGGGCGCTGTGGCCATATTCCTTGAGTACCTGGCGCTGCAGGCGTTCCCAGGTCTGCAGGGGAAAGTTGCGAGTCTCCGGCACGCCGGGAGCGAATGGGCGTGGCATCAGAAAATCGCGCACACCACCGTTCGCGAACATGGCAGCGCCGCGCTGGCTGAGACGTGGCGGTGCCTGGCGCGATGGCGTGCGCCTGGCCTTGCCACGCCCCGGTAGGCGCTGTGTACGTGGCGAGACGAAGCTGCCGCTGCCGACGCGGCGTTCGATGAAGCCTTCGGCATGCAACTGGCCGTACGCCGCTTCGACCGTATCGCGCGATACCTCCAGGGATTTGGCCAGGGCGCGTGATGCCGGCAATGGCTTGCCCACATCGAGCACGCCATCGAGGATCAACTGGCGAATCGCCCGCTGCACGCGCAAGTGCAGGGGCTGGCCGCCATGCGCCGGGTCGCCGATCCAGGCTTTGACGGATTCGAGCTGGGCATGTTTGAACAATTGGTCGGTGTCTCTTGGTGAAAGTGGCAGGATAAATCAGGCCATTCTAGGCCTATAACGGTGCCTCGCAAGCCTTCTCCCCAGTCTTTCAGGAGTCCTTGTCAGGCCATGTCTGCCAACCCTTTGTCTTCGTCTATCCGCTTTGGCGATCTCGCTCATCCCGTCGTGGCGGGGCTGATCTCGGTCATCGTCAACTACGGCGGCACCTTCATTCTGGTGTTCCAGGCCGCCAAGGTGGCCGGTCTCAGCCCTGAGCTGACGGCTTCCTGGGTGTGGTCGATCTCCATTGGTGTGGGGGTGACGGGCATCTTTCTGAGCTGGATTGCTCGAGCGCCAATCATCACCGCCTGGTCGACGCCTGCCGCAGCATTTCTGGTGACGGCACTGGCGAGCACGCCTTACGCCGAGGCCGTGGGCGCCTACCTGATCTCGGCGGCGGCATTCGTCCTACTGGGCCTGTCGGGTTGGTTCGAGCGGGTCATCCGCCTGATTCCGAACGGGGTGTCGGCCGGCTTGCTGGCGGGCATCCTGCTGCAGTTCGGCATCGGCGCGTTCGCCAGTGTCAGCCTCGACCCGTTGCTGGCTGGGCTGTTGATCATCGTGTATCTGGTGTTCAAGCGTTTCAGCGCGCGTTATGCCGTGGTCGGCATCCTGCTGTTGGGCCTGGCCTTTCTGTTGTTGCAGACGCGTGTCGACCTGTCTGCAGTGAGCCTGACACTGGCGGCGCCGGTGTTCACCTTGCCGGCGTTTTCCCTCAATGCCCTGCTGAGCGTGGCGCTGCCACTGTTCCTGATCACCCTGACCGGGCAGTACATGCCCGGCATGCTGGTGCTGCGCAACGATGGCTTCACCACCAGCGCCAATCCCATCGTCACCATCACCGGGCTCGGTTCCCTGTTGATGGCGCCATTTGGCTCGCACGCCTTCAATCTTGCTGCAATCACCGCGGCCATCTGTACCGGGCGTGAGGCTCACGAAGACCCGTCCAAGCGCTGGATCGCCGGTATCGCCGCCGGGGGGCTGTACATCCTGGTCGGCGTATTCGGCGTCACCTTGGCAGCGGTGTTCATGGCCTTTCCAGCGACCTTCATCGCTACTTTGGCCGGGCTGGCGTTGCTCGGCACCATTGGCGGCAGCCTGGCCAGCGCCATGGCCGATGCACGAACCCGCGAGGCCTCGCTGATCACCTTCCTGGCGGCGGCCGCCAACATCAATCTGCTGGGCATCGGCGGTGCGTTCTGGGGGCTGGTGATCGGGCTGCTGGCGTATGCCGTGCTCAATGGGCGGTGGTCACCACGCCCGGCGCAGACCGGCGCGGCGGAGCTACCGGTGAACAAGGGGGTGAGCTGATGCCAGTCGATCATCCCACGGCCACCCGCCACGACCGCCACGGGCATTATCCCGAGGCCCTCTCGGTGGAAGATTTCCGCCACAACCTGGCCGATGTACAACGGCGCATCGAGGTGGCCTGCCGGCGTGTCGATCGCGACCCGGCCACGGTGCGCCTGCTGCCGGTGAGCAAGTCCAAGCCCGAGGCCAGCCTGCGCCTGGCCTATGCCGCCGGCTGCCGGATGCTCGGCGAGAACAAGGTGCAGGAGGCCCATGGCAAGTGGCAGTCCATGCAGGACCTGGGCGACTTGCAATGGTCGGTGATCGGTCACCTGCAGACCAACAAGGCCAAGCTGGTGGCGCGCTTCGCCACGGAATTCCAAGCCCTGGATAGCCTGCGCCTGGCCGAGGCGCTGGATCGCCGCCTGCAGGTCGAAGGCCGTGCACTGGACGTGTTCGTGCAGGTCAACACCTCCGGCGAGGCGAGCAAGTACGGCCTCGCCCCGGAGGATGTGGCGGCGTTCGTCCAGGCACTGCCGGCATTTTCCGCGCTGCGGGTGCGCGGGCTGATGACCCTGGCGCTGTTCTCCAGCGAGGCCGAGCGGGTGCGCCAGTGCTTCGTGCGCCTGCGTGAGCTGCGCGATCGACTGCGCGAGGACGCGCCATCTGGCGTCGAGCTGGAGGCGCTGTCAATGGGCATGTCGGGGGATTTCGAGATCGCCATCGAGGAGGGCGCCACGGTGGTGCGCGTCGGCCAGGCGATCTTCGGCGCACGCGCGCTGCCGGACAGCCACTACTGGCCGGGCGCCGTGCCCGCTGAACAACCCTGATCTTTTCCACTGCTGCCGTGAGGTTCGATCCATGTCCACCGCTCATTCCCATCTGATGCGTGCCTATGCCCGCCAACCGCTGTCCTTCGTTCGTGGCAGCGGTGCGCTGCTGTGGGATGAAGAGGGTGTCGAGTACCTCGATGCCATCGCCGGTGTGGCTGTCACCAGCCTGGGCCATGCTCACCCGGAGATCGCGGCGGTCATCGCCGAGCAGGCGGGGATGCTGCTGCACACCTCCAACGTCTTCCGTATCGATTGGCAAGAGCGGCTGGGCGAGCGCCTTTGCGCGCTCACCGGGATGCAGCGCGCCTTCTTCTGCAACTCGGGGGCCGAGGCCAACGAGGCAGCTCTCAAGCTGGCGCGGTTGCATGGCCAGCGCCGCGGCGTTGCCCAGCCGACGATTCTGGTGATGGACAACGGCTTCCATGGCCGCACCCTCGGCACGCTGTCTGCCTCGGGCAACCCAGCCAAGCAGGCCGGTTTCGAGCCATTGCTGGAGTGCTTCGTGCGTATGCCCTACGACGATATCGAAGCTGTTCGTCGGGCTGCCGAGCAGCATCCGGACATCGTCGCGGTGCTGCTCGAACCGGTGCAGGGCGAGGGCGGCATCCGTGTCGCCAGTCGTGCATACCTACGTGAATTGCGGGCCCTGTGTGACCAGCATGGCTGGCTGTTGATGGTCGATGAAATTCAGTCAGGCATGGGGCGCACTGGCGCCTGGTTCGGCCATCAGCATGCGGGCATCACCGCCGACGTGATGACTCTGGCCAAGGCCCTGGGCAACGGTGTGCCGATTGGCGCTTGCCTGGCACGCGGGGCGGCGGCTGATCTGTTCTCTCCGGGCCTGCATGGCTCCACGTTTGGTGGCAATCCACTGGCGTGCCGGGTGGCTTGCAGCGTGCTCGAGATCATGCAGCGCGAGCGCCTGCCGGAGCGTGCAGCTGTACTGGGTGACCGCCTGCTCGGACGCCTGCGGCAGGCGCTGGGCAATCACCCCGAGGTCATTGCCATCCGAGGGCAGGGTCTGATGGTCGGCATCGAACTTAACAGGCCGTGCAAGGAACTGGTGGGAAGGGCGCTGACCGAACAGCGCCTGCTGATCACCGTTACCCGTGACAGCACGATTCGCCTGCTGCCGCCGTTGATCTGCAGCGAGGCGCAGATCGACGAGATCGCGCGGCGTGTTACCCAGTTACTGAAACCTGCGAACTGACCCACAAGGAAATGACCCCCATGTATGACACCGCCCTGAGTCTGGCCGACTTCGACCCTGAACTGGCCGAGGCCGTGCGCCTGGAAGAAGGCCGCCAGGAAGATCACGTCGAACTGATCGCCTCCGAGAACTACGCCAGCCCGCTGGTGATGGCGATGCAGAACTCGGTGTTCACCAACAAGTACGCCGAAGGTTATCCGGGCAAACGCTACTACAGCGGTTGTGAACATGTGGACGTGGCCGAGCGCCTAGCCATCGAGCGGCTCAAGGCGTTGTTCGATTGCGACTACGCCAACGTCCAGCCTCATGCCGGGGCCCAGGCCAACGCGGCGGTATTTCTGGCGTTGACCAACCCTGGCGACACCGTGATGGGCATGAACCTGGCGCAGGGTGGTCACCTGACCCATGGCAATCCGTCCAACTTCTCCGGGCGACATTATCGCATCGTGCCCTATGGCCTCGACCCCGAAACCGGCCTGATCGACTACGAAGAGATGGAGCGTATCGCTCTGGAGACCCGGCCGAAGATGTTGATCGGCGGTTTCTCTGCCTACTCACGCCACAAGGATTGGGCGCGCATGCGCGCCATCGCCGACAGGGTAGGGGCGACCTTCTGGGTGGACATGGCACATGTCGCCGGCCTGGTGGCCGCCGGTGAGTATCCCAGCCCGCTGCCGCATGCCCACGTGGTCACCAGCACCACTCACAAGACCCTGCGCGGCCCGCGTGGCGGCATCATCCTGGCCAAGGGGCAGGGCGACGACTTCTATAAACGGCTCGATTCCGCGGTATTCCCGGGTATCCAGGGTGGGCCGCTGATGCACGTCATCGCCGCCAAGGCCGTGGCCTTCAAGGAGGCGCTGCTGCCTGAATTCAAGGCTTATCAGCGCCAGGTGGTCAGCAACGCCCGGGCCATGGCCGCCGTGCTGCAGCAGCGTGGCTATCGCATCGTCTCGGGGGGCACTGACAACCACCTGATGCTGATCGATCTGTCCGACAAGCCGTATACCGGCAAGGAGGCGGACGCAGCGCTGAGCGATGCGCATATCACCGCCAACAAGAACTCGGTGCCCAACGACCCGCGTTCACCGTTCGTGACCTCGGGGCTGCGCATAGGCACGCCGGCGGTGACCACGCGTGGCTTTGGTATTGCCGAATGCGGACGCCTGGCCGGCTGGCTGTGCGACGTACTGGATTCGCTCGAGGTAGGTGGCAAAGCGCAAATGGAAGTGCGTGACCGGGTGCGCCAGGACGTGACGGAGCTGTGTCGGCGCTTTCCGGTTTATCGCTAGCGGCAGCTAGGGCGGGCGTAGGAGGCGCAGGGCCATAGGGTGTACTCGTGAAGCAGTACGCCGCTCTGGTTTCTAACGCTCGTGGTTGAAATGGATCGGCGGACTGTTCGCTTCGCTCCTGAGTCCGCCCTAGATCCTAGGCAGGTGGCAGGGGGCGAGTATGGAAGCGGCCGCTGCCCGGCTTGAAGCGGGCGGCCATGCTCATCAGCACCAGGGTAGCAGCGGCCATTGCCAGCCAACTCAGGCGCAGGTCGGCGGTGTACTGGCGCAGCAGGCCTGCCAGGAATGGCGCTGTGGCGGCGATCAGGTAGCCGCCGCCCTGCACGAAGGCCAGTAGGTCGCCGGTCTGGCGCGGGTCGTCCAGGTGATCCTGGGCCACCACCAGCGATAGCGGAAACAGCGCGCCGATGCCCACGCCCAGCAGCAGGCAGATTGGTACTACCAGTTGCAGCGGCGCGAAGATCAGGCCGAGCAGACCCGCCAGCAGCGCCAGTAACACCACCGCCAGCAGTGCACGCCGATCCGGGTAGCGCGGCAGCAGGCTCGATACCAGCAGGCCGGCGAACACCTCGCAGAGTGTCAGCGCCGCCAGCAGCAGCCCGCTGGACTGCGCGCTCCAGCCCAGTGCTGTGTAGTACGGCGGCAACCAGGCCAGTACCAGCGTATAACCGGCGGTGCCCACACCGAAGAAACTCATCAGCAACCATGCCCTGGGTGAACGCCAGACATCCAGATGAGGCAGCGTTTGCGCTGCCATCGCGGCCTGTGCGGGCGCCGTGCGTTGCCAGAATGCTGCCGCGAGCACGGCAGGCAGCGTCCAGCTCGCCAGCGCCCATGACCAGCCCAGCGACTGCGCCAGCCAAGGCGTCAGCGCTGCACCGAAGGCCGCGCCGCCCATGATCGCGCAGCTATAGAAACCGATCAGGCGACCACTGTCGGCGGCAAAGCGCGACTTGATCAAACCCGGCAGTAATGCCTGGACGAAGGCGATCCCGGCGCCAGCCAGCAGTGCGGTGGCAATCAGGGTGGTGGCATCTGGTAGCACGCCGCGCAGCAGACAGGCGAGAGCGATCAGCAGTACGCCGAAGAGAATCCCGTTGCGTTCGCCAAGGCGCTGGCGCAACAGACCAGCGGCCAGGGCGCCGAGACCCATGATCACCACGGGCAGGCTGGTCAGCAGGCTGGCACCGATATGATCCAGGCCACTATCTAGCTGGATACGGTCGAGCAACGGGCCGATGGCCGCCAACACTGGGCGCAGGTTCAGACCGAGCAGAACGATGGCGATCAGCAGCAGGGTCTGGCGCTTCATGCTTGTGCTTCCTTCGCCCCACCCCAGGCCACCAGCAGTACGCCGCCGATGATGCACAGCGCCGCCAACAGCATGCTCAGGCTGCCCTGTTCGCCGAGCAGGCCGATGGCGATGGCCGCACCGGTGATTGCTGCCACCGAGCCGATCTGGCTGAGAAACACCGTGCCGGCCAGGTTCTGCAGAACGAAGAACAGCGCATAGACGGCCGCGAACAGCAGCATCTGCAAGGCCAGCAGGCCCACTGCCGCAGTACCTTCCAGGTGGGGGGCGAGGTCGACGCCGAACAGGCCCAACGGCACCAGCAGCAGCGCGCCGCCGAGCAGCATGCCGGGGGCCAGGGACAGTGGGCTGGCACCTTTCGGCCAGTAGCGAGCGCGGTAGATATTGCCGAGCGCCAGGAACACCGGCACGCAGAGCGCCGCCAGTACCCATAACAGGGGGCTGTCGCCGTCGTTGAGCTTGCCCAGCGCCAGCAGCAGGCTGCCGGCCAGGCCAATGCAGATGCCCAACAGACGAATGCGGCTCAGCCCTTCCATGCGCAAGGCCAGGGCCAGCAGATAAGTGATCAGCGGTGGGAAGGCCAGGCACATCGAGGCGAAACCGGCACCGACATGACCAATCGAGCTGAACAGCAAACCGTTCGGTACGGCGATGCTGAGTAGCCCCGACGCCAGGTAATAACCCAGCAACCCAGGGCTGATGCCGGGGCGCTCGCCGCGTATCCAAGTGAACAACAACAGCAACAAGCCGCCGCCCAACAGGCTCCAGAGCAGGTAGGCCATGGCTGACCAGCCGACGTTGCCGGCCAGTTTCACCAGGATGCTGGTCAGCCCCATCAGGGCGCCGATGGTGAGCAATAATGACAAGGCGAGAACGGGACGAAATTGGGAGCCGGGCATGCAGCTGTCTCCTGAGGGTGAATGCGTTACGATGCAAACATTCTTTTTGAAAAGTATCTTGATGGCAAGATAAATCGAGGGCGATATGCAAGACCGCGCACAATTGGCTGCCGAACAATGGCTTCGACAGCGGCCAGATCTGGATGGTTTTTCCATGGCGGTGATCGGCCGCCTGGGCGAGCTCAGCCAGTTGATCAGCCGCGATCACCTGCTGCCATTCTTCGCCGCGCACGGCCTGCAGGCCGGTGAGTTCGACCTGCTCGCGACCTTGCGCCGCTCGGGTGAGCCCTATGCGCTGATGCCCACGGTGCTGTACGAGAGCGCGATGATTTCCTCAGGCGGCATGACCAGCCGCATCGACCGTTTGGAAAAGGCCGGGTTGATCGAGCGACGCAAACACCCCAGCGACCGCCGTGGCGTGCTCGTGGCGCTGACGCCGGCCGGCTTCGAATTGATCGACGGCATGCTCGCGGCCCATGTGGCCAACCTGCAGCGCGTGCTTTCAGGGCTGACCGCCGACGAGCAGCGCACGTTGCATGAATTGAATGGCAAGGTGTTGGCAGGGTTGGCGGAGCGAGACGGGGAGTAGTTGTGTTGATGGCTCCCACGCTCTGGCGTGGTAGCAAGCCCGTGACGCTCTGCGTCAAAGCACAGCGCGCAACTGCCCGTGGTGGACACTGGAGCGTCGAGGGCTGCATTCCCACACAGAGCGTGGGAACGATCAAAGGCAGGGGTGATGTCGATGGCTCCCACGCTCCGGCGTGATAGCAAGCCCGTGACGCTTTGCGTCACAGCAGAGCACGCACTGCCCGTGGTGGACGCCGGATGGCATTGCCACGCAGCGCGTGGGAGTGCTCAAGATGTACTCAGCCGCCGCCAGGGTTGAAGCCCTGGAGTTGACGCTTCAGCGTTTTGAGCCACGATCTTCTGGCGGTATAGCGAAATAGGCGCACATATGGAATCGGTCTGGATCGCAGCGGGTGTCTTCGTATGCCTGTTGTCGGCATCCCTGCTCATGATGCATTGGTACCCCAAACTCTCGGCTCGTCACCGAGATGAAGAGACCAACACAGTGGTTCGCCTGGTCGCCAATATCTTTGTGGTCATGACCTCGCTGGTGTTCGGCCTGATGATCAATTCGGCCAAGAACACCTTCGAAGCGATCGACACCAACATGCACGCCTACGCGACCAGCCTGATCATTTTCGATCGAACCCTGAAGACCTACGGTGACAAGGCGCAGGACACGCGCGAGCAGTTGGCCGCCTACGTGGAGCACGCCATTGCCAATCCCTATCGCGGCGACGAAGCGCTTCAGCATCGAGCGAGTCCCGCTACTCAGTTTCTGGATGACATCGGTGTGGTCCTGGCAGCCATCGGGCCCGAAACTCGTTATCAAGAAACCATGCTCAGTGACCTTCGCCAGCAGTACCACTCACTCATAGAACAGCGTTGGCGAATCGTGGAGCAGTCCGAAGGGACGATACCGATGCCTCTCATCGGCATGCTCGTCGCCTGGATGACGCTGATCTACGCCAGCTTTGGCTATCGTGCGCCGAACAACCCGATGGTGACTGGCATGTTCGCCTTGTCTGCACTGCTGATTGCTGCCTCCGTGTACCTGGTTCTGGACATGGACATTCCTTTCCACGGGCCGATACAGATATCAGACGCACCATTGCGCAGAGCCTTGGCGGAAATGCAGATGTAGTCCGGGTTTCCTAGAGAGCGCAGCCACCCGTGAGGGGGAGGGCCAAGCGCAGTGGTCCAGTGCCAAGCACTCGTTCCGCTCACATACAGTGATGTTCCAGCAGGAAATCCACGAACACCCGCACCCTCGCCGGCATCGCCGAGCCGCCGACGAACACCGCATGAATCGGCTCCCGATCACCGGGGTTGAAGGCTTGCAGCAGCGGCACCAGGTCGCCGCGCTGCAGGTCCTCTGCGACGCTGAATTCGCCGATGCGTGCGATGCCGGCGCCGACCCGGGCGAACTGCGCTAGCGCCTCGCCGCTGCTGCATTCGATATTGCCGCAGACCTTGAGCGAGAAAGCCTGGCCGTCGCGGGTGAATGGCCAGTGGGGTTCGGCGCGGCGGAAGTTGAAACGCAGGCAGTTGTGCTGCAGCAGGTCTTCCGGCTGCTGCGGCGTGCCATGGCGCTCTAGGTAATCGGGGGAGGCCACCACCACCTGGCCGGTTTCGCCGACCTTGCGGGCGGTCAACGGGCTGTCCGGCAGATGGCCGAAACGCACGGCCACGTCCGCCTGGCCGCCGAGGATGTCGACCACTTCGTCGCCCAGGCCGAGGTCGACGGTAATGTTCGGGTAGCGCGCGCTGAAGGCGGCCACCAGCGGCACGATGGCCAGCCGGCCATGACCGAGTGCGGCACTGACGCGCAAGCGACCCCGTGGCACACCCTGATCGGCGATGGCTTCTTCGACTTCCGCCATATCTGCAAGGATGCGCCGGGCGCCGCGCAAGTACGCCTCGCCCTCCGCGGTAAAGGTGATCGCGCGGGTGGTGCGCAGTAGCAGGCGGGTGCCGAGACGCTGCTCGGTGCGCGCGATGATCCGGCTGACCGCCGAGGGCGTCAGCCCCAGTGCACGTGCGGCGGCCGACAGGCTGCCTTGCTCCGCCACGGTGGCGAACACCACCATGTCGCCTGACCTGCCGTTGAAGTCCATTTGTGCTCCGTAAGCAAAGGTGTTTGCCAGAAATGCCATCTACCGCCGGTAAAGGCTGGATCGTAGCATTCGCGGCATAGATGAGGAGCCTTTCCATGCGTATCAATCCACCACTCGTTGCACTCGCCATCGGAGCCTTCGGCATCGGTGTCACCGAGTTCGCCCCCATGGGCATGTTGCCGGGTATCGCCAGCGATCTTGGCGTTTCCATTCCTGCTGCCGGCCTGCTGGTCAGCGCCTACGCGCTGGGCGTGCTGCTCGGCGCGCCACTGATGACCCTGACCACCGGCCGGATTCCCCGGCGCTACCTGCTGATCGGGCTGATGGCCATCTTCACCCTGGGCAACCTGATGTCGGCCTTGGCGACTGACTACACCAGCCTGCTGATCGCGCGGGTGGTCACCTCACTGAACCACGGCGCCTTCTTCGGCGTTGGCTCCATCGTCGCCGCCAGCGTGGTCGCACCAGACAAACGCGCAGGGGCGGTGGCAGCGATGTTCATGGGCCTGACCCTGGCGACCATCGGCGGCGTGCCGCTGGCGGCCTGGTTCGGTGAAGTGCTCGGCTGGCGCACGGCGTTCTGGGGCATTACCGGCCTCGGTGTATTGGCCATGCTCGCGCTGTGGTTCGCCCTGCCCAACGTGCCGCTGCCGAAAAGCGACGGCGTGCTGGCAGAAATCCGCGTGCTGGGCCGTGGCCCGGTGCTGGCAGCCCTGGCCCTGACCGTGATCGGCTCCAGCGCGATGTTCACCGTGTTCACCTATATCGCACCGATCCTCAGCAGTGAGACCCAGGCGTCCACCGCTTTCATCACCGCCATGCTGGTGCTGTACGGCATCGGCCTGACGTTGGGCAACGTGTGGGGTGGCAAGGCCGCGGATCGCTCCATCGACCGCACCCTGATCGTCTCGCTGAGCGCGCTGATTCTGGTCTTGCTGGCCTTCACCGTGCTAATGCGCTGGCCGCTGCCGGCCGCCGTGGCCATCCTGATCTGGGGCATCGCCAGCTTCGCCATCGTGCCTCCATTGCAGATGCGCGTGATGGAAGCCGCCAAGGAAGCGCCCAACCTGGCCTCGGCAGTGAATATCGGTGCCTTCAACCTGGGCAACGCCATTGGTGCGGCACTGGGCGGTGCGGTGATCAACGCTGGTTTGGGCTATCCGGCGATCTCCCTGGCCGGTGCAGCGATGGCGGGGGTAGGGCTGCTGATGGTGCTGGGGTTTGCCTGGCGTTCCAGGGCGGTGGCTCCGGCGGTGGTGTAGGGGACGTGAGGTAGGAGAAAGGCTTACTGACGGCCAAGTGCGTAGGGCGTACGGGGGGGCGATCCGATCCACCCGGCGCGCTACGCACTGCCAGTGTTTGCTTTCGATGCCAGCGCTCACTGCGCGGCATCGATGGCCTTGGCCCAGGCCTGTAAGGCGTCTCGAGCGGCCAAGGCGATCTCCTTGTCGCTCCGGCCGGTGAATTCACGCTCCAGCGCATCCGCCGCGATCAAGCCGGCGATGGTTGGCTTACCGACTGCGTCGGTCAGGTCCAGCCACTCAACCCAGCTCGCAGGCGTGTCGTACCAACGCAGGTAGCCGGTCGGCGAGCGCGGCCACCAACGCTGCTCGAACTGCAGCACGACCTTTTCCAGCTTACCCATGCCCAGGTGGGCCAGCGCATCGCGTTGGGCCGGCGGCAGTTCGGGGAGAAAGTGCAGGGTTTTGATTACGCCGAGCGGCACGGTGCAGATGCAGAAGTCGCCGCGCTCGTCATTGATGCGCAGCTCGTCGTCGCGCCAGTCGATCTGGCTGACGGGCTGGCTCAAGCGGATGTCGAGCCCGCTGGCCAGGTGCTCGATGATCTGGCTGTAGCCGCCGGGTAGAAAACGATCTTCGTTACCGACGCCTTCCTCGTCGAGTGATGCCACCGAAAGCTGGGTAAGCGGCAGGCAGGCCTCGATAATCAGGTTGCCGTCGATCGCATAACGCGTTGCCCGGGCTTGGTCCGGCTCCAGACCCGCCAGGTAGCGCTCGATGCCTGCAGCCAGGGGCAGGCTGCGGTCGACACCTTTGCGTAACGCCTGCCAGGCTTCATCGATACCCTGAACCGGCCCGTCGCTGGCGGCAGACAGCGGTTGACTGAAATCGGTCGCCACCATGTTTATCCCAAGGTGCTCCGCTTCGCGCGCCAATGTGTTGTCCGCGAACTGCTGCAGCCAGGCCGCTCCGACGTCGACGGTCACCTCGCCCAGTTGCAGGCTGTGGGTGCGCCCGCCAACGCGCTCACGCGCCTCGATCACCACGCAGTCGATACCATTGGCGCGCAGATGACGGGCGGCACCGAGGCCAGCGCAGCCCGCACCTATCACGATCACTCGCCGGGCTCCGGCCTGGACGGCGAGGCGGGCCGCGCGAATGCCGTCGTCCCAGGCGCCGTGGGTCATGGCTGGCGCCTCGGGATTGCAGGCTTCACCAGCGATGACGAGGCGCCCATCCAGGCACTCGCCCAGCACAAATCGATGTTGCGGCCTGCCGTCAGGTAACAGGGTGCTGTATGCCCCCAGGCTGTAGGCATCGTCACGCCAGTGGGTGACGTGCCAGGCGGTGGGGTGATACATGAAAAACTCCCTTTCAATATGGTGCCTGTCATGGCGTCAGGCGCGCGGCGGAATATCTCAGTTGCCGTGATCGATGGCCAGATACTTGAGTGCAATCAGCACAGGCCGCAATGTTGAATGCCTGCAAGATGCTGTAGGCAAGCCTGGTGTGAGCATAGCGATGCCACGCAATTGCCAGTTGCGAACGCTGGAGTGTCGAGGGCTGCGTTCCCGAACGATCATGCTCTACCCAGTTGGTGGACTACTCGCTGGCGCTGCTATTCCAGGCGCTGAGTTCTTTCGAGTATCGACGGTGCTTTACGCAAAGGTGGACAAGCTTCGCGTTGTCACCCTACATCGCGCTTCAGCGTAGGGTGGATGACGCTTTTCTCATACACCGTTGCTGCGGATGTCCGGGTTACTTGTTGGCGGGCATTCCCGCCAGGCTCCCACTAAACCGTCGGCACCGTCCCTCCATCGATGACGAATTCAGTACCAGTGATAGACGCGGCGCGGGGGGAGGCTAGGAAGGCGATGAGATCCGCCACTTCGTCCGGCCTGGATGGGCGACCGAGAGGGATGCCGCCCAGGGCCTGCATGATGAGTCGCTTGCCGCCTTCATAGTCGGTGCCGGCCTCCTGAGCCAGCCGCTCGGCAAGGGCGACCGATGCTTCGGTTTCGACCCAGCCTGGCGATACCCGTACTACCCGGACACCCTGGGGCGAGACTTCTTTCGACAGGCTCTTGCTGTACGTGGCGAGCGCCGCCTTGGCTGCGGCGTAGGCGGTGGTGGCTTGCGCCAGAGGCAGGCGGCTCTGGATCGAGGTCACGTGGATGATGACGCCCGCCTGGCGTTCCAGCATCGCCGGGAGCAGGGCGCGATCCAGGCGCACGGCCGGCAGCAGATTGAGATCGAGTTCGCGCTGCCACTGGTCGTCGTCCAGTACCGCGAAGCCGCCTGCGGGGGCCGATGAGCCGCCCAGCACATGGATGATGATGTCCACCTTGCCCAGGCGCTTGCGTGCTCCCTCGACCAGGGCGTCGCAGCCTTCACGCGTCGACAGATCGGCCTGAATGAACAGTTCATCCGGCAGGTCCTGGTTCGCTTGGCGCGCCGAAGTCAGCACCTTGGCGCCTTCCGCGAGGAAGCGGTTCACTACCGCAAGGCCGACGCCCTTGGTACCGCCGGTGACCAGTACGTGCTTGCCGGTCAGGTCGAGGTTCATCACGGTGCGATCTCCAGTGAGCGAATCTGGCCATCCGTGAGTGCGAACAGGTGTTTGAGCAGGACCGGGCTACCGGGAAAGTCGCCAACTATGCGTGCGGTAACGCTCAATCTTTCACCTCGTTGTGAGGCATCCACAGGCTCGACGCGGTAGCTGAAGGCCTGCCGAGCATCCCGTTGCCACGCCACGATGGCCTCAATGCCCTGGTGCGTGCGTTTCTCGTCGATCACCGTGGCGTCCGCGTGGAAGCAGGTGGCAAGGCGTGCCGGGTCGTCGCCGTTGCTGATGGCGAAGTAGGTGTTCACGGCTTCGGGCAGCTGCAGGTTCATGGCCTGATTTCCTCTCGTAGTGGGTGGGGCGCTACGGGAGTGATCTTGCTGCTCGATGGATAATTTGCTCAACTGGGACAGAGTTAATGACCTGTCCCGAATATCAGGATAATCCAATGGCCGACTCGCGCCTGGGCCTCAACGAATTGGAAGCGGTGCTGGCCGTGGCGCGCCGGGCCTCGTTCCGCCAGGCCGCCATCGATCTCGACGTGTCCACCACCGCCTTGAGCAACACCATCGCCAAGCTGGAGGCCAGCCTGGAAACTCGCCTGTTCAATCGCACCACGCGCAGTGTGTCGCTGACCGAGGCGGGGGCGCTGTACCTGGAGCAGGTCGGGCCGGCGTTGCAGGACGTTCGTACGGCGCTTGAAGCGGTGCGTTCGCATAATGCCGGGCCGGCGGGGACGCTGCGCATCAATGCGTTTGCCAGTGCGGCCCGCGCAACCCTGATGCCGTTGGTGCTGGAGTTTCTGCAGCGTTATCCGCACGTACACATCGACATGGTGACCGAAGGCCGTCTGGTGGACATCGTCGCGGGCGGGTTCGACCTCGGGGTGCGCTCGGCTAATCTCGTGCCCAGCGACATGATCGTCATCCCCCTCGGGGCGTCGCAACGTTACGCCGTGGTCGGCACGCCGGAATACTTCGAACAGCACGGGTGTCCGCGCACTCCGGTGGATCTGCTGCGCCATGCTTGCATCCGCATCCGCCTGCCCAACGGTGCGATCTATCCCTGGCAATTCGAGCGCGCAGGGGAGGTGACGAGGCTCGATGTCGCGGGGCCGCTCACGCTCGATGAGTCGAGCGTGGTCAAGGCGGCGGTGCAAGCGGGGGTAGGGCTTGGCTTCTTCATGGAGCAGGACGTGAGGGCTGAAATCGAGGCCGGGCAATTCGAGCGGGTACTGGAGGGCTGGACGCCGCCTCTGGAAAGGCTGTGCCTGTACTACCCAAACCGCCGCAATCCGTCTGCAGCACTCAAGGCCTTCACTGCCCTGGCGCGGGCGAACTTGGCCGGCAAGGGCGAACCGGGTTAAGTGCTTTGCGTGGGGGTAGCTGGTTTTGCCAAGAGCCGTCTCCCAGGTTCTCACGCGTCTGCGTGAGAACAAGCCTGTGACGTTCTGCGGCACTGCCTAGCGCGCAATTGCTTGTGGTAGACAGTGGAGTGTCGAGGGCTGCATGCCCACGCCGAGCGTGGGAACGATCAAATGTTCCACTTTGCGGCGTGGCTGTTGTGGCTTTTGATGCCGTGTGGGGCAGCTGATCTTCTGTTCAGCGTCCATTGCTCAGCCATCTGCCTAGGGCAGAGCGTTGCGATGCTCGGGATTCTGGCTATATGAAAGCCCTGCGTACTGGCTCTTGGCTGCTCAGATCTGTGAACGGAATACGATGGCTCCCACGCTCCGGCGTGGGAGCAAGCCCGTGACGCTCTGCGTCACAGCGCAGCACGCAATTGCCCGTGTTAAACGCGGGAGCGTCGAGGGCTGCATTCCCAAGCAGAGCGTGGGAACGATAAACGCGATCATAAATTCGTCCCGTTTTCCGCAAGTAAGTCTCCCCGGTCTATGCCACATGGTATGTAACAGATTAGTGCTGATTGATTAGCAATCACGGTCGCTCGGCGGCTTTAAGCCAATCTACTATGCCATTGACTCCCAGTGAAAGTAACGTGTCCTGTATCACCACGACACGTTGCAGCATCGCACCATAGTCCGACTCTTCTCGTTCTTCTGCTTCCGCAAAGAGTCGAGTCATAAACTGAGTAATACTATTCTGATGGTCGTATAAATGTAGTTTTCTATGACTTATATAGTCTAGATATATTTCGGCCGCGGCCAAGGCTTGCTCTGGATCGTGTTGCAAAGTCACGTTGAGCCATTCATGAAATCCGAAGAGGCGGTGCTGTTTGTTCGCGCTATCGCTATCGTTTTTTAATACTGAAAAACAGTGGCCAACCAGCTCTATCGGAACAGAAACCGCATCAGTGTTATCGTCGAAAGCATGAGCCATCTGCTCGGCAACTTCTAACGCGTGGCCGCCACCTATTTTTAAACCCGCCCCCATACCGGCAAGACATTGCTCCCGATTCTGCCGGATATTTACAGAATTTGTCCAAACGGTAGCTGCGCCCCGCCAAGCGTAAGTGCTATCCAGAGTATTTAAGTCCTCTAGGAGTTCAGCAAAATCGATGTGCTGGGTCATGGTCGATAAAGCCGAAATGCGCCCCCATATTTCAAGATCTTTATCGCCTCCCTCGCTACGAAGACGCGCGAGCAAAGGTTTCACTACTTCAAAGTGATCGCGGTATGAATAATAAAGGCATCGCTCGGCGATCTGCCAAAGCCCACTGGGATTTTGCATGGCGAGATGGAATAAATCCCAGCCAAGATCGAAAGATTTACTTTGCAAATATGGTAAACGGCGCAAGATTAAGGCACGAATCGCGGGATGTTCGTCACTAGCAAAGCGGCGCAGCGTAGGTACCAGCAATTCAGGGGCTTCGCCGCCATACTGTTGAAAGTTGTCAGTCAATATCATTAAAGCTTCGGCAACGTCTCCCTTCACCATATTGATACCTAAATTGAGTAGATCGACTGTATCACCCTCGATTGGATCGGCTTCATGAAGCGATATAAAATCCATGGCTATAAATATCAGACGTTCAGCCTGCTGTGGATCCTGTATGACATTGGCACAGGCCTCTAATGCTTTGGCTGCTGATCGCCGGTGGTGCCAGTCTTTCGGATGTCTTTCTAGTTCATCAAGAACCTGGCTTGTTAAGTGTGGGGCATCAGGTTCTTCGACAGGCTGCCACAGGCCGTTGGTTCGCAAATTTCCATAACGATACGCTAGGTATGTAGCGACTCCATCCATGATGTCTTCGCGAAAACTTCCGGGAATATCCGCCCACTCGATAGACAACAAACTTAAGAATCGGGAGGGATGGCGAGAGGTTGCCTCTCGTAGTTGCCAGCCGACCTCGCGCTCACCGCCAACCAGAAAATCAGCCCCATGCCAATCTGAGTGACCGTTGTAGTGTGCTAGTAATCTCAACACCCCGCTATCGCTGGCACCGAGAAATACCTCAAATGAGAATGGCGCTCTGACCGTGCCGCCACTCGAATGGATACTCGGTTGCCGAATCAATACCCCTGCATTTTTCTCATATGCATCCACCACCGCTTGCACTTCGTGGGAACGCAGGTGGCAAGGAATAGATACGATCAATTCTGACTGTGCCCTCAATACCCAGAGGATCGGTCCGTCGGCAGTTTTTTCATTCCACATGGTCAAAATGTTATCCATCACAACATCTTGTACTTGGACGGCGAGAAGCCTGAATGCCGACTGTATCAATGCACCCAATTCGTACCTAAGTTCAAACTCCAGCAACTTTTTAACGCACAACATGCGACCGATCAAGTCAATGTTGGCTTCAGGCGAAACGGTGCAAGCGAGTATGCCAAAGTAGAGCAACGCACCTTCGTGATTGAAACAAAGACGTTCGCGGTTATTTTTCCACCAGTCTGAATTTGTTTTTGCATGGTGAAGAATGGCAGCTTCAACTGCGTTAAGTAGTATGTTTATGCTGTCCGCGTGACTTATATCCCTCTGACTATGTGTGTCTTTGTATGAAGTGTCGTTCAAAAAACCACGCCGGTAGCCTATGCGGGTTTCGCCATGGTGTGATGTGCGAACTTTACTCCAATGCTCGATTGACTCTAAGGCCAAATCCAGCAAAGCATTGGACTGCTCCATACGTTGGCGGATAAAGTTGTCATTCCGCCCCCCGAACTCATGGGCCTGGCAACGCAGCTTGTTATCGAACCTGTATTCAAGTAAATCTTCATCGCTGATGTCATCTGCTATGTAGCGCCAGAGCAAGATATCTCCCACTACATTTGATGACACGCAATTAGCGATGACCCGGCCAAGAAAGCTGTGCTCAGAACGGGGCATAGTAAGCAGCCGCTCAAGCAACGGAACAACCAGTACCATATTTTCTGACTTGATTTCAGATAGGTAAATTCCTAGCCGGTTTGCAATCTCATTGCTATCAAGCCAATCTAGTGACAGCATTTCCATCCAGAATGACAGTACGGCCGCGCAATCTTCATTGCTCCACTGCGCAATGCGATGACCGTGCCCCATCAACCCTTCGGCATCCTGCGCAGTTTTCAAAGCGGGAACCAGATGTTTGAGCCAAACGCGATGCCACTCAATCGCACTAGCCAAGGTATAGATCACCTGAAAAACATCGCGGTGTTTTTCGCGCAAATCACGTATCAACGGCCAGTCTTCGTCTTGGGGCATCTGTTCGGAAAACGATTCTGCTACCAAGCGCTTGATGTGGAAGGCCGCGCTACCAGTCAATACCGCCCTGAGTTGTTTTCTGAACTCGCGGCGCTCACCTAGCACCAACTGTGCGATAAAGCTGCGGATGCTGGGACGCACAAAAGGAACGGGCGGCAAGCCGTGTATGAACTCATTCAAAGTAACGCCACTACGCACGGCACCACTTATGACCAGTACATCCAGAAGGGTTTGATGTCCGAACGTCAGCTTCCCATCCTGCGTTTGTTGCAGCACGTTGAGACTGCACAGTTTCCGCTGAATATCCTGAGAGGCAGTGAAACGCTGATGTGGAACCGCCAAGCTTCGTAATTTCAGCATTTCTGAGGCAATAGCTTCAATCGCTTGTATAGCCGCATCACCCAATGCGTCGTTGGCTCGCACTATGATATCGAGATAGCGTTGTGCCAATGCTTGGCTGGTCACAATGTTGAAGCTGCCGTCTCGTTGGGCCAGCTCGACAAACAATGCCAACTCGCGTGGATTCCTTATCAGCTCGCGAGTTACAACATCAATGGTGGAAGTCGCAATTTCAAGCGTATCAAGCAGCGGTGAAATCTCGGTATCCCAGTCCAGAGGCTGGCACTTCAATTCGCAATCCCATTGCCGTTCGGCAATTCGTCGGTCGTAATGCCTATCGAAGTCACGGCAGGCAGTAACTACGGTGATATTAGGAATCAATAACAGGCGATCTATCTGCGCAAGAAAATACTGCAAAACGCGATGATCACGGGCGATGGACAGCACATCCAAAGAGTCGATGACTACAATCACATGGGCGTCGTCAGCCAATCGAGCAGCTTTTTCCACCCATTGTTCAGACAGGCCTTGGGCTTGACGATCTTCTGATGCAGCCAGGTCGGCGAATTCACGCGATTGGATAAAGAGCGGCACAATGTCAGGATTGATCTCTGCCCGTTTCTCCAACGCCTCTTGCAGCGCCAGCATCACACAGGTTTTTCCTGAGCCCGGAAGGCCCGTGAGCAAGATGGATCTTTTTCGGGCATCAATGGATGCAAGTAGCTCATCCACGGTCGGGTTGGATAAACATTGTCCCGCAATATCTCGCCGCCACGACCTGCCGATGCCAGAGGTGCTGGAAAAAGAAAGACGTATCTCAGTAAGATTCATTGGCGGAACTAGTGTTGCTCCTGCCTGCTGGAGAATGGTCTTGAGATCGCCTTTGGTTAATCGATGCTGCGTAGCAGCAGATGCGCTATCACTACCTATACGTGCTCCGAGTTGGTCGAGGCTTGCCCATAGTGCCTTAAATGCCGAGTCAGGGTTGCTCACCATGTTTTGTAAGCGTTCGCGTAGCAGTTCCTCCATGCGATCCAGGTCATCGCTGGTCACAAAGTTTGTGCGGCACAGGAAATCGAAGGATGAAAAATTGGTGGTGGATTTAGCAAGCTGTTCCGACAAAGCCTTATCTACAGCTAGGTGCTCTTGGCCTAAACTTGCTAGATAGCTAGTTTCATCATACTGAGTTGAACTGTGCTCTCTCAGTTTTGCAAGGGCGCCAAAGTTATTTCGTGAATAGAAGCGGACTTTTACATTCTGATTGTTGGCCAGCAAATGGGCGGCTTTGTCCAATTCATCCGCGAGGTCAGCTATCGTCCACGCTTTGAAATCTTTTTGATTCTTTTTGCACTGACAGGCAATTCGAGTACCATCAGCTTTGCCTACTACTACATCATCTACGGAATAGCTGATCGAGTCTATTTCAAGCCATTGAGTGTCTTGGTCGGACAATACTGTCAATGCCCAATCAAATGCCACCAATGTCTGGTAGACATCACCTCGATTGGAACGTATGCCGGCGATACTCATTAGCTTACTCCTGTTGAGGGGACTTCTCCCGCATTAAAGTTAGCGTTAAGGGGTGGCTAACTTGGAATTAAAAGTAGGCGCTCGACAAATAACATTATCAGAAAATGGGACAGATTTATTTCCTGTCGAACGTCCGTTTCTGGCCGATAGCTGCCGTCCGTCAAGCCCTTCCGCTGCGGTATAGCCTGCCCGCCATAAGCCGTAATCTGCGACAATCCCGCCTTTGCCCTGATTGCCCCGATCCAGATGACTGACCTCGCCACGCTGCAGAACAACCTCGACCACGTCATGATCGCCGAGCGCCATCGTTTGCGCCGGCAGTTGCATGAGCTGCAGAAGCAGCCCGATGAGGCCAAGCTGGCGCAGTGGCTGGAGCGTTTTCAGGCGTCCCGCGACAAGGTAGCGGCGCGGCGTAGCAGCATTCCGGCGATGCGCTATGACGATGCGCTGCCAATTGCCGCCAAGCGCGACGAGATCAAGGCCGCGCTGGAGAAGAGCCAGGTGGTGGTGATCGCCGGTGAGACCGGCTCGGGCAAGACCACGCAGTTGCCGAAGATCTGCCTGGAGATCGGCCGGGGTGTGCATGGGCTGATCGGTCATACTCAGCCGCGTCGCCTGGCGGCGCGCAGTGTGGCGACGCGGGTGGCCGAGGAAATCGGCACGCCGCTGGGCGAGCTGGTCGGTTATCAGGTGCGCTTCGAGGATCAGAGTAAGGACGGCACACTGATCAAGCTGATGACCGACGGCATCCTGCTCGCCGAAACCCAGCACGACCGCTTTCTGGAAAAGTACGACACCATCATCGTCGACGAGGCGCACGAACGTAGCCTCAACATCGACTTCCTGCTCGGCTACCTGAAGACCCTGCTGCCGCGTCGCCCGGATCTGAAGCTGATCATCACCTCGGCGACCATCGATCTGGAGCGCTTTAGTAAGCACTTCAACGACGCGCCGATCATCGAGGTGTCTGGTCGCACCTATCCGGTGGAAACCTGGTACCGCCCGTTGGCAGCGGATGTGGACGAGGAGGGCGAGCGTCTGCTCGATGACCTGTCCATCGATCAGGGCATTCTCGCCGCGCTGGACGAGATCATCGAGCACGAGCGCAGCGTGGGCCAGCGCCCCGGCGACGTGTTGGTGTTCCTGCCCGGTGAGCGCGAGATTCGTGAGGCGGCGGAGGTGCTGCGCAAGGCCAACCTGCGTTTTACCGAGGTGCTGCCACTGTATGCGCGGCTGACCCCGGCTGAGCAGCAGAAGATTTTCGCGCCCATGCCGGGGCGCAAGATCGTGCTGGCCACCAACGTCGCGGAAACCTCGCTGACCGTGCCGGGTATCCGCTACGTGATCGACAGCGGCACCGCGCGCATCAGCCGCTACAGCTACCGCGCCAAGGTACAGCGTCTGCCTATCGAGGCGGTGTCGCAGGCCAGCGCCAACCAGCGCAAGGGCCGTTGCGGGCGGGTCGAGCCGGGTATCTGTATTCGTCTGTACAGCGAGGAGGATTTTCTCGGGCGCCCGGAATTCACCGACCCGGAGATTCTGCGTACCAACCTCGCGGCGGTGATTCTGCAGATGCTGCACCTGCGCCTGGGCAGCATCGAGGACTTCCCCTTTATCGAGCCGCCTGATGGCAAGGCCATCAGCGACGGCTTCAACCTCTTGCAGGAGCTGTCGGCGGTCAACCGCGAAAGCCAGCTCACGCCTCTTGGCCGCCAGTTGGCGCGCCTGCCCATCGACCCGCGCCTGGGGCGCATGGTGCTGGAAGGCGCCAAGCAGGGCAGTCTGGAGGAAATCCTCATCGTTGCCGCCGCGCTGTCGGTGCAGGACCCGCGCGAGCGACCGATGGATCGCCAGCAGGCTGCCGACCAGGCCCATGCGCAGTGGAAGGATGTGGACTCGGACTTCGCCGCGTTGATCAACTTGTGGCGCGGCTTCGAGGAAAAACGCCAGGAGCTGGGCAGCAACCCGCTGCGCACCTGGTGCAAGAAGAACTTCCTCAACTACATGCGCCTGCGCGAATGGCGTGATGCGCACCGGCAACTGGTGCTGATCGCCCGTGATCTGCAGCTGATGGGCAAGGGCGGGCAGAGCCGTTCAGACGCGCAGGGCGAGCAAGCGGCTAACACGCCGCAGCCGACCAAAGACACCCGCGTCAACGCCATCGCCCGCCAGCAGGCCGAGGCCAGTGAGGCAGCGGTGCGGGCGAAGAACTACGCCGCCGTGCACAAGGCGATTCTCGCTGGTCTGCTCAGCCAGATCGGCCAGAAGACCGAGGAGGGCGACTACCTCGGCGCGCGTCAGCGGCGCTTCTGGATCCACCCGTCCAGTGTGATCGGGCGCAAGAAGCCCAACTGGATCATGGCCGCCGAGCTGGTGGAAACCACCAAGCTGTTCGCCCGCATGGTGGCGAAGATCGAACCGGACTGGATCGAGCCGCTGGCTGCGCATCTGGTCAAGAAGAACCACCTGGAACCGCACTGGGAGAAGAAGCGCGGCCAGGTGGTGGCGTACGAGCAGGTCACCCTGTACGGCATGATCATCGTCGGTCGCCGCCCGGTGCATTACGGCCCCATCGACCCGCCGGTTTCACGCGAGATGTTCATTCGCGAGGGCCTGGTGCGTGGCGAGATCAACAGCCGCGTGCGCTGCCTGACCGCCAATCGCCAGTTGCTCGAACGCCTCGACGAGCTGGAGGCCAAGTCGCGCCGCCGCGACATTCTCGCCGACGAGGAAACCCTGTTCGGCTACTACGAGGCGCGCATCCCGCCGGACATCTACCAGGCCGCGAGTTTCGAGGCCTGGTACAAGAAGGGCAGCGCTGCCGACGCGCAACTGCTGATCATGCGCGAGGAAGACGCCCTGGCCCGCGATGCCAAGGAAGTCACTGCCGCGCAGTACCCGGACACCTTGCGCATCGGTGAGCTGCAACTGCCGCTTAGCTATCACTTCGAGCCCAACCACCCGCGTGACGGCGTGACCCTGCGCGTGCCGGCGCCGCTGCTGCCGCAACTGCAGCCTGAGCGCCTGGAGTGGCTGGTGCCGGGCCTGCTGGAGGCCAAGTGCATCGCCCTAGTGCGCGGCCTGCCCAAGGCGCTGCGCAAGAACTTCGTGCCGGTGCCGGACTTCGTCGGCGCGGCGCTGGACAAGCTGGTGTTTGGCCAGGGTTCGTTGCCGCAGGCGCTGGGGCATGAGCTGCTGCGCATGACCGGCGCGCGGGTGTCCGACGAGGCCTGGGCGGAAGCGGCTGAAAGCCTGGAAAACCACCTGAAGATGAACATCGAGGTGGTCGATGCCCGTGGCAAGTTCCTCGGCGAAGGCCGCGACCTGGCCGAGTTGACCGCGCGTTTCGCCGAGGCCAGCCAGGCTGCCTTGGCCATCCCGCAGCAGAGCGACAAGCCGAAAGCAGTGGAGGCCAAGGCTTTCGCTGAGGTGGCAGAAAAGACTCAGCAGAAGATCGCCGGGCTTTCCATGACGGTTTATCCAGCGTTGGTGGAAGAGGGCGGGGTGGTCAAGGAAGGGCGCTTCCCGACCCAGGCCGAGGCCGACTTCCAGCACCGCCGTGCATTGCAGCGTTTGCTGTTGCAGCAACTGGCCGAGCAGGCGAAGTTCCTGCGCGGCAAGCTGCCGGGGCTGACCGAGCTGGGTCTGCTGTATCGCGATATCGGCCGCGTCGAGGCGCTGGTCGAGGACATTCTGCTGGCCAGCCTGGATGCCTGCATCCTTGATGGCGAAGCGACGCTGCCGCGTGACGGTGCGGCCCTGGCGCAACTGGCCGAGCGCAAGCGCGGCGACTGGACGGCGCATGCCGAACGCATCGCTCGTCTGGTGTTGGAAATCCTCAAGCTCAACCACGGCCTGCAGAAGCGCTTCAAGGGCAAGATCGACCTGGCCCAGGCCATGGCGCTCAACGACATCAAGCAGCAGCTCGCGGGCCTGGTGTATGCCGGCTTCGTGCGCGAGACGCCGAGCGAGTGGCTCAAGGAAATCCCGCGTTATTTGAAGGCCATCGAGCAGCGTCTGGACAAGGTCGGGGCGCAGGTACAGCGTGACCGCGTGTGGACGGGCGAAATCACAGGCTACTGGGAACAGTACAAGGCGCGTGCTGCCAAACATGCCCAGGAAGGCAAGCGCGATGCGCAACTCACGCTGTATCGCTGGATGCTGGAGGAATACCGCGTGTCGCTGTTCGCCCAGCAACTGGGCACCAAGATGGCGGTATCGGACAAGCGCCTGAGCAAGCAGTGGACGCTGGTTGATGCGTGATTGGCGTGGCCTGGGCTTCACTGCCCAGGCCGGCGCGGCAGCGTAGGGCGCCTGGCGCCCGATTCGAAGTGGGTTCCACTGTGAAGGTTGAAGTGAGACATGAGCGCAAAAGATGAAAACGCTGGGCTGAGCCGCAGTGGCTGCCTAGGGCTGTTTGTGTTGGGGCTGCTGTTTGTCATTTCGTTGGTTGCCGGTTTTATCTACTTCGTCACCCGCCCGCAGGGTGGCGAGATTGAAGCGGGTGAGCGCGCGGCCATCGCAGCCTGCTGGGAGCGCACCAAGGGCGCAGACAGTGAGCGTGCCTTCACCGTGGAAAGTTGCCAGGAAATGGAAAAGCAGTTCCAGCGTAAGTTCGGCGAAAAACCATGAATGCGTTCAGCCGCCTGACGCTCAAGCACTTTGTACTGGGCTTCTTTGCCGTGGTGTTGGCGGCAATCGTGTTGATCTGGTGGCTCAGCGGCGCGGCTTATTTGCGCCCCTACGCCGAGCAGACGGTGATCTTCGGGCAGGGCGAGCTGAAGCTGCCGCCTGATTTGGCTGGCCCTGGCCCGATTCGCGTGGTGCATTTCTGGGACCCTGACTGCCCCTGCAACGGGGAAACCGACGCGCACCTGCGCTACCTGATCGGCCTGCACCGCAATGCCGATGTCGAGTTCTACAGCGTGCAGAAGCCGGGCAGCACGGGCGAGATCGCGCCGTTCCTGCGCGGGCGGATGAAGCCTTTGCCGGGCATCGAGGGCATGGAGTCGCTGCCGGCCAGCCCGGCCCTGGCGATCTGGGATCACGACGGCAAGCTGGCCTATGCCGGCCCTTACAGCGAGGGGCTGGTGTGCAATTCCAGCAACAGCTTCGTCGAGCCGGTGCTCGATGCGCTGACCCAGGGTCGCCATGTGTCACTGGCCAGTGGTTTGGCGGTGGGCTGTTATTGCGCGTGGAAGTAGCGGCGCAGCACCTCCCTCAGACCCTTTGCCGACCGCCATTGCGTGGCCCGGATGCAATCCGGGGCACACATCGAATCGTTCCGGGTTGCGTGTGGGTTAGGTGAAGCTATCGCGGCTGAAGCCGCTCCTACGGAATAGGGGTATGGCTGTGGCAGCGGCTGAAGCCCTTCCCGCAGAAGCCGTTGTCGGCCGTGATTGCGTAGCCCGGATGCAATCCGGGGCACATATCGAATCGTTCCGGGTTGAGTGTGGGTTAAGTGAAGCTATCGCGGCTGAAGCCGCTCCTACGGGATAGGGGTATGGCTGTGGCAGCGGCTGAAGCTCCTCCCTCAGACCCTTTGCCGACCGCCATTGCGTAGCCCGGATGCAATCCGGGGCACACATCGAATCGTGCCGGGTTGCGTGTGGGTTAGGTGAAGCTATCGCGGCTGAAGCCGCTCCTACGGAAGGGGTAGGAGCGGCTTTAGCCGCGATGATTTTTGGCCGCAGCCAATGGCCCCGGATTGCATCCGGCTACTCAGCCAGTCGTCCCCGCCCTCTGTCTGACCGCCGCTCTGCGCCCCTGCCTTTCGCAGGGCGAAAGCGCGTTGTGCGAGGGCTCTGAATCTAGAAATTCTCTCGATGTCAAGGTCAACCGTGGGGTCAGCTAACGGCATCTTTCCTATCAATGATTCCTGTCAATTTGCTGACAAATAGCTCTAAAACGGGGCTGTGGTCATTTGTCGCACCCATTTTGATCTTTGCTGGGTTCTTGCTGCAAAGTGTTTCAAATCTTTGCGTAAATGTTTCGAAACGTGTCGAAAAGGTGCTGTAAGTTCGCTCATAAGTAGGCCGCTAACGAATTGTATGAGGCCCTTTTAGCCGGCAACATCGTCGATTCCCACGGTTTTACCGCTTCGCTTGCACGGATGCTCAAGCTCTGAGTTTTCGCTGCCGGCCTTTTACTCGATGGGCCGCACGGCAACTGAAGCCGAATGTGGGACATCACTCAGTTGAAGGTCGTGACATGAAAGAAGAGAAATACCATCGTTGTGTGCGCTGGTTGCTGATGGCGATTGCCTGCTCAGCGCTCGGTGGATGTGACTGGGCACTGTTCAACTCGAAAGGGCAGATCGGTGTCGAGCAGGGCAATCTGATCCTGATCTCCATCGGACTCATGCTGATCGTGGTCATCCCCGTGATCGTCATGACTGTCTGGTTTGGCTGGCGTTATCGCGAGTCGAACGAGAAGGCCACCTACATGCCCGACTGGGCACATTCGCACAAGATCGAACTGGTCGTCTGGGGCGTCCCCCTGATCATCGTCGTGGTTCTGGCGATCATCATCTGGGAAACCTCGCATTCGCTCGACCCCTACCGCCCGATCGAATCGGACAAGCCAGCGCTGAACATCGAGGTGGTCTCGCTCGACTGGAAATGGCTGTTCATCTACCCGGACCAGGGCGTGGCCGTGGTCAACGAGCTGGTGATTCCCGAACAGACCCCGGTGACCTTCCACATCACCTCCGACACGGTGATGAACGCGCTGTCGATCCCGCAACTGGGCGGGATGATCTACGCCATGGGCGGCCAGCGCACCCAGCTCAACCTGATCGCCAACGAGCAGGGCGAGTTCTTCGGCCAGTCCGGCAACTTCAGCGGCGAAGGCTTTTCGGCCATGCGCTTCACCACCCACTCGGTCAGCGACGAAGGCTTCGCGCAGTGGGTCGACAAGGTCAAGCAGTCGCCCGAGGTCATGGATTTCGCCGCCTTCAAGCAGGTGGGTGAGCCTGGCGAGATGGTCAACCACCGCTATCCGATCTACCCGATCCGTTACTTCGGCCAGGTCGAACCGAACCTGTTCAACAAGGTGATCGGGCAGTACGTGACCCTGAAAGATTCCCACAGCACGGCCATGCACGAAGCAGCGGAGGTGCAGGAGTGAATATGTTTGGAAAACTGACGCTGGACGCTATTCCGTACCACGAGCCAATCATCATGATCACCCTGGCCATCGTGGCGCTGGGTGGTCTGGGGTTGTTCGCGGCAGTGACCTACTTCAAGAAGTGGGGCCATCTGTGGCGCGAGTGGCTCACCTCGGTGGACCACAAGAAAATCGGCGTGATGTACATCCTCGTCGCGCTGGTCATGCTGGTGCGTGGCTTCGCTGACGCGATCATGATGCGGACCCACCTGGCGATGGCCCATGGCGACGGCCAGGGCTACCTGCCGCCCGAGCACTACGACCAGATCTTCACCGCGCACGGCATCATCATGCTGATCTTCGTGGCCATGCCCTTGGTCACCGGCCTGATGAACATCGTCGTGCCGCTGCAGATCGGTGCGCGTGACGTGGCCTTCCCCTACCTGAACTCGCTGAGCTTCTGGCTGTTCGTCGGTGGCGCGCTGCTGATCAACCTGTCGCTGGGCCTGGGCGAGTTCGCCAAGACCGGCTGGGTGGCTTATCCGCCGTTATCAGGGATTCAGTACAGTCCCGGCGTGGGGATGGATTACTACATCTGGAGCATGCAGCTATCGGGCTTGGGTACGACCCTGACCGGGGTCAACTTCATCGCCACCATCCTCAAGATGCGTGCACCGGGCATGAGCCTGATGAAGATGCCGATCTTCACCTGGACCATCCTGGTGACCTGCGTGCTGATCTGCGGCGCCTTCCCTCCGCTGACCGCGACCCTGGCGATGCTGTCGCTGGACCGCTACCTGGATTTCCACTTCTTCACCAATGAACTGGGCGGCAACCCGATGATGTACGCCAACCTGTTCTGGATCTGGGGTCACCCGGAGGTGTACATCCTCATCCTGCCGGCGTTCGGTGTGTTCTCCGAAGTGGTGGCGACCTTCTCGCGCAAGACCCTGTTCGGTTATGCCTCGATGGTCTGGGCGACCGCGGCCATCGGCGTGCTGTCGTTCGTGGTGTGGCTGCACCACTTCTTCACCATGGGTTCGGGGGCCAGCGTCAACGCCTTCTTCGGCATCATGACCTCGATCATCGCGATCCCCACCGGGGTGAAGATCTTCACCTGGTTGTTCACCATCTTCCGTGGCCGTCTGCAGCTTAACGCCATGACCTGGATGACCTTGGGCTTCCTCGTGACCTTCTCCATCGGCGGCATGACCGGTGTGCTGATGGCGGTGCCGGCTGCTGACTTCGTGTTGCACAACAGCCTGTTCCTGATCGCCCACTTCCACAACGTGATCATCGGCGGTGCGGTGTTCGGCTACCTGGCGGGCATCATCTACTGGTTCCCGAAAGCCTTCGGTTTCAAGTTGCTCGATCGCTTCGGCCGTTACTCCTTCTGGTGCTGGCTGCTCGGCTTCTACTTCGCCTTCATGCCGCTGTACGTGCTGGGCTTCATGGGCATGACCCGTCGCCTCAACCACTTCGACAACCCGGCCTGGGTGCCGTGGGTGCAGGTGGCCGTGGTCGGTGCGGTGCTGATCGGTATCGGCATCGTGTTCACCGTGGTGCAGTTCGTCACCAGCTACATCAAGCGCAAGGAAAACCTCGATGCGAGCGGCGACCCGTGGGATGGCCGCACCCTGGAGTGGGCGACGTCCTCGCCGCCACCGTTCTACAACTTCGCGGTCATCCCGACGGCGGACAAGATCGACGCCTTCTATGAGGCGAAGAAGAACGGTGTCGAGCTGATGCCTGCGCCGGAGCACTACGAGCCGATCCACATGCCGAAGAACACCGGTAACGGCCTGGTGGTGTCGGCGTTCGTCATCGCCTTCGGCTTCGCCATGATCTGGCATATCTGGTGGCTCGCCATCGTGGGTCTGGTCGGCGCCGTGGTCAGCTTCATCGTGCGTTCCTACGACGAAGACATCGACTACTACGTGCAGCCCGAAGAGATCGCGCGGATCGAGCAGGCGCACCACCAAACCAAAGCCAACGCAGTCGTACAGGCCTAACCATGACCGCTTACGAACCCCATTTTCCACATGACGCTCATGGCCACGGCCATGAGCACCACCACGACACCAGTGGGATCAAGCTGTTCGGCTTCTGGGTCTACCTGATGACCGACCTGCTGATCTTCGCCACGGTGTTCGCCACCTTCGCGGTACTCAGCAACTCCTTCGCGGGTGGCCCCACCGCGAAGGAAATGCTCGGCGGCGGCTTGCACCTGGTGCTGGTGGAAACCTTCGCACTGCTGTTTTCCAGTATCACCTATGGCATGGCCATGCTCGCCACCTACCGTGGCGACAAGCGCGCTGTACTGCGCTGGCTGGGCATCACCTTCCTGTTCGGTGCGGCCTTCATCAGCATCGAGCTGTACGAGTTCCGCCACCTGATCCATGAAGGTGCCGGGCCGCAGGTCAGCGCCTACTGGTCGGCGTTCTTCACCCTGGTCGGCACCCATGGCCTGCACGTCAGTGCCGGTCTGCTGTGGATGCTGGTGCTGATGTTCCAGGTTGGCAGCCGTGGCCTGACCGACACCAACAAGACTCGCGTGGGGCTGCTCAGCCTGTTCTGGCACTTCCTCGACGTGGTGTGGATCTGCGTGTTTACCGTCGTCTACCTGATGGGGGTGCTGTAAATGGCTCACCAAGACAATCACGCCGCCCACGCCGTGGGCTTCAAGGATTACCTGACCGGTTTCATCCTGTCGGTGATCCTCACCGTGATCCCTTTCATGCTGGTCATGCACCCTGAGGTGCTGGGCCTGAGCCGTGGCGCGACCCTGATCACCGTGGTGCTCTTCGGGTTGGCGCAGGTGCTCGTCCACCTCGTGTACTTCCTACACATGAAAACCGACGCAGAGGGCCGCTGGAACGTCGTTTCGATGATCTTCACCGTGCTGATCATCGCGTTCGTGGTCGGCCTGTCGGTCTGGATCATGTGGAGCATGCACTATCACATGATGATCAACTGATGCTGGCGCTCCTGAAGCAGTACCTCAACCTCGCCAAGCCGGGCATCGTCTTCGGCAATCTGATTTCCGTGACGGGCGGTTTCTTCCTGGCTTCGCGTGGCGATGCGAACCTGGCGCTGTACCTTGCGACAGCGCTCGGGGTTTCGTTGGTGATCGCCTCAGGCTGCGTGTTCAACAACTACATCGATAGGGACATCGACCAGAAGATGGAGCGCACCCGTAACCGGGTGCTGGCGCAGGGGCTGGTATCGCCTGTGCACGCCATCGTCTATGCCAGCGTGCTCGGGGTAGCGGGGGTGGCTTTGCTATACGCCGCCACCAACACCCTGGCGGTGATGCTGGTACTCATGGGCTTCGTGGTCTACGTCGGCCTCTACAGCCTGTGGCTCAAGCGTGGCTCGGTGTACGGCACCTTGGTCGGCAGCCTGTCCGGGGCGGCACCGCCCGTGGTCGGCTACTGCGCGGTGAGCAACGAGTTCGATGCCGGCGCGGCCATCCTGTTGTTGATCTTCAGCCTGTGGCAGATGCCGCATTCCTATGCCATCGCCATCTTCCGTTTCAATGACTACCAGGCCGCGAACATCCCGGTGCTGCCCGTCATCAAGGGGATCTCGGCTGCCAAGCGGCAGATCGTGCTGTACATCGCCGCCTTCGTGGTCGCGACCCTGATGCTGACGCTCAGCGGTTACGCCGGCTACAGCTACTTCGTGGTCGCCGCGCTGAGCGGTGCCTACTGGCTGTGGATGGGCGTGTCGGGCTACAAGGCTGCCGATGATCGAGTGTGGGCACGCAAGCTGTTCACCTTCTCCATCATCAGTATCACCATGCTCAGCGTGATGATGTCGGTGGATTTCACCTCCTCGCCGGAACAGGTATTGGTGACCTCCATCAATCACCTGTGCAGCCAGTTCGCCGACAGCGCGCAGGGCATCTGCGCGGTGGTGGCCGGTATCTGAACTTGGCTCCGTGGGAGGGCCCTAGGGTGGATGTCGCTTTTTCCATCCACTAGGAGGTGGACATTTAACCTGCCTGGTTAGAGCACCGCGAAACTCGGGTAATCCGCTTCCGGGTTTCGCTCCGCTCTACCCAGGCTACGTCCACTTTGTAGGAGCGGCTTCAGCCGCGATTGTCGCCGCTGAAGCGCCTCCCACGGTGTTTGCTCCGTAGGGGGGATCACGCTTCTCGATCCACCATTGGTGGATGTAAAAAGCGAAATCCACCCTACGGCAGCACCTTTAACTGCGGCCAGGTGGCTTGCCAGTTCTTGCTACTCAAGCGTTCCCGATAGATCGGCTGTTTCTCGTCCTTGAACCTTCCGGTCGGGCGCACGATAAGGTCGAACAGGTCCTCGAGGCCGAGCGGTGCGGCAACCTCCAGCCTGCCTTGTTCATCGAGCCTGACGGCCACCGCCGTCGCGGTTTCCGGCCAATACCGCATCGCCTCGGTCGCCGAGGCGTAAGGCGCATCGCCATTGCGCAGGTGCATGCGTGCTTGATTCTTCACCGACCACTGCAGCGATTCGTCCTGTTGGCGCAGGACCGTCTCCAGCTCAGCGTCGCGAGCAGGGGAGGTCTGGCTGCGGTCGAACCAGATCACATCTATATCTTCTGGCAGTGGTGAATCGCTACGTTGGTGCAGATGATCCCAGACCGCGCTGCGCACGAAACCGGCCGCCACCCAGCAGTCAGGTAGGTCGAGCTCGCGTACCTGCTGCAGGATTCGCAGGCGCCGAGGGTCGTTGGCGATTAGGGTCTGTAGGCGAGCAACGAGATTCATGCGCGCAGCCTATCAGCCATGTTCGTTGGCTGCCTGTTCAGTTGATCTGGTGCTCTGGGCTAGTGCGGCATGTTGAACGCACGGCACCAATACCGACGCGGAAGGTCTGAAGCGTTGAGCGGCTCAGGAGCGCCTGTTTGTGGGCTCGTTCATGGCAAAGCGGGCTGCATTGCTCCAAGCTCCACAGTCGATCCACCTCTACATAAGGAACATGTAATGGAAATGAAGATCCTGGCCAGCGGCGTCGGCGCTGCCATCCCCAAGACCAGCATTGGCTTCAATCTGTTCAGTGGCGTCTACATCCAGATCAGGCGTTCGAGTGCCGAGAAACCGCAGGTGTTCGGTATCGCTACCGGACCTGAAGTCGGCGGTAACAGCGGCACGCTGATCGCCGGCCATATCGAGACTTCCTGGATGAAGATCGACGCGGGCAAGCACGCCTGGCTGTGCAGTCGTTCATCGCTGATCGGCAAGCTGGGAGAAATCGAGCTCAAGGGTACGTTGCTGTTCAGTGGCAGCGTAGACGTCACCTTCACCATCTATGACGCCGACAACGAGGCCAGTTTTTCGCTGAGCCGCGTTAAGGTCGAGTCCAGTGGTGGGCAGTTGGCCGACACCAAGGTGCGCGGGGTGATCAAGGACATGATGGGGCAGACCCAGCATGGGAGCCTGCTCTGTGGCTAATCGTGATCTCGGTCGTTTCCCGCGTTTGAAGACGCTGTGCAATCTGGCATTGCTCCTGCTGCAGCTGATCACCTTGGCAGCCTACTGGGGCATGGTCAGCGCCAGGTCCAGCTATATGGCGATCAGTCAGGAGCTTTACCCGAGCAGCGAGCGACTGATGAACAGTTGGCTTGCCGACATGCTGGTCTCCATGCCAGCCATGCTGGTGGTAGGGGCCGTCTTCGTGTCGAGTGTCGCCAAGGAGTTTGCCGGCCTGGGCAAAGTGCGGCGGATTCAACTCAATGCGCTGATCCTGGGCGTGCTGGTGGTGGTGCTGTACGTGGCAGCCTCGCCGCTCTACGTCGCTGCCGCCTGATCGGCATGCCGCTCGACTGCGTAGGAGCGGCTTGAGCCGCGATTGTCACCGCTCAAGCGCCTCCCACGGTTTTCAGATACTGCGCTGATTGACCCGCTGCGACAGCGCCTCGGCCGATTCCTTGCGTTCGGAGTAGCGATCCACCAGCTCGGGGTGGTCGCGCAGTAGCCAGGTGAAACGCACCAACTCTTCCATCACGTCCACAAGGCGGTCGTAGTAGGGCGACGGCTGCATGCGGTCGTCATCGCCGAATTCGAGAAACGCCTTGGGCACCGATGACTGATTGGGGATGGTGAACATGCGCATCCAGCGGCCGAGCACGCGCAACTGATTGACCACGTTGAACGACTGCGAGCCGCCGCAGACCTGCATCACCGCCAGGGTCTTACCCTGAGTCGGGCGCACCGCGCCGATGGCCAGCGGCACCCAGTCGATCTGCGCCTTGAATACCGCCGACATGGCGCCGTGGCGTTCCGGCGAACACCACACCTGGCCTTCGGACCACTGCATCAGCTCGCGCAGCTCCTGCACCTTTGCATGCTCTACCGGTGCGTCGTCGGGCAAGGGCAGACCGGAGGGGTCGAAGATGCGCGTCTCGCAGCCCAGGTGCTGCAGCAGGCGCGCGGCTTCCTGCACCAGCAGGCGGCTGAACGAGCGCGGCCGGGTGGAGCCGTACAGCAGCAGGATGCGCGGCGCTTGAGCTGAGTCGTCGCGCTGGGCCGGCAGCAGGTCGAGGTCGAGATTGGGCAGTTTGTCGTTCATGCGCGTGTCCTCACTCTTGGCCGATACGGTTGAGCGCCTGCTGCAGCTCGTCGCGGCTCATGTCCGCCAGGGGCAGGGCGAGGAAAGCGCGGCAGCGCCGTTCGATATGCGCCAGGGTGGCCTGGAACGCGGCGTCGATGGTGGCCTCTTCGCCTTCCACGTGGGACGGATCTTCCAGGCCCCAGTGGGCTTTCAGCGCCGGGCCGAAGTACACCGGGCAGGCTTCGCCAGCCGCCTTGTCGCAGACGGTGATGACGATATCCGGCGGGCAACCTTCGAAGGCGTCGTTGCCCTTGCTGCTCAGCCCGTCGGTGGCGATGCCGGCCTCGCGCAGGGTCACCAGGGTGCGCGGCAGCACCTCGCCGCGCGGGAAGCTGCCGGAGCTCACCGCCTGGTGTTCGCTCGGCGCCAGGTGGTTGAACATGGCTTCGGAGAGGATGCTGCGGCAGCTGTTGGCTGTGCACATGAACAGGACTTTCATCGTCAAGACTCCAGGTCAGAGGCTCAGGCGCAGGGCCAGGGCCGAAAGGGTGAGCAGCAGTACCGGCAGGGTGAGCACGATGCCGACCTTGAAGTAGTAACCCCAGGTCACGCGGATGCCCTTGCGCGCCAGTACGTGCAGCCAGAGCAGGGTGGCCAGGCTGCCAATGGGGGTGATCTTCGGCCCCAGGTCGCAGCCGATCACGTTGGCGTAAATCATCGCTTCACGCACCGCGCCGCTGGCCTGGCTGGCGTCGATGGCCAGGGCGCCGATCAGCACGCTGGGCATGTTGTTCATCAGCGACGACAGCAACGCGCTGAGCAGGCCGGTGCCCAGTGCCGCGCCCCAGATGCCGTACGCGGCGAAGCTGTCGAGCAGGCGGGTCAGCTCGGCGGTCAGGCCGGCATTGCTCAGGCCGTAGACCACCAGGTACATGCCGAGGGAGAAGATCACCACTTGCCAGGGCGCCTCGCGCAGCACCTTGCCGGTAGCGATGCGCTTGCCACGCGCGGCGACCGCGAACAGCAACGCGGCGCAGGCCGCCGCCACCGCGCTGATGGGGATGCCCAGCGGTTCGAGGGCGAACAGCCCGACCAGCAGTGCCAGCAGCACCGCCCAGCCGACCTTGAAGGTGCTGAGGTCACGGATCGCCTGGCTGGGCGCCTGCAACGCCGCCACCTCGTAGCGCGCCGGGATGTCGCGGCGGAAGAACAGCCACAGCACCAGCAGGGTGGCGGCGACGCTGACCAGGTTCACCGGCACCATCACTGCGGCGTAGGCGCCGAAGCCAATATCGAAGTAGTCAGCCGAGACGATGTTGACCAGGTTCGACACTACCAGCGGCAGGCTGGCGGTGTCGGCGATAAAGCCGGCGGCCATGACGAAGGCCAGGGTCGAGGCCGGCGAGAAGCGCAGCGCCAGCAACATGGAAATCACGATGGGGGTGAGGATCAGCGCCGCGCCGTCGTTGGCGAACAACGCCGACACCGCAGCGCCGAGCAGGATGCTGAAGGCGAACAGGCGCGCGCCGCTGCCGTTGGCCCAGCGCGCCACGTGCAGCGCCGCCCACTCGAAGAAGCCGGCTTCATCCAGCAGCAGGCTGATGATGATCACTGCGATAAAGGTCGCCGTGGCATTCCAGACGATGTCCCACACGGTGGGAATGTCGGCGAAGCTGACCACGCCGGTGGCCAGGGCCAGCACCGCGCCGAGTGAGGCGCTCCAGCCAACGCCGAGGCCTCGGGGCTGCCAGATGACCAGAATCAGGGTGAACAGGAAGATGGCGACGGCGATCAGCATGCGGTGTACTCAGCAGCAGGTGGCGAGGCGGGCAGGGCGGTCGCCCATGTTGGCGAGGCGGCTGGCGTCCTGCTGCAGCCAGGTGCAGTTGGCGGCCAGGGTGGCGGTCAGCACGTCGTGCACCCATTGCGGCAGGTCCGGTGCCAGGCGGTAGTACACCCATTGGCCCTGGCGACGGTCCTGCAACAGGCCGCTGGCGCGCAGTTGCGCCAGGTGGCGGGAGATCTTCGGCTGGCTGTCGCCCAGCGCGCAGACCAGCTCGCACACGCACAGCTCGCCCTGTTCGGCGATCAGCAGCACGGCGCGCGCGCGAGTTTCATCGGCCAGGGATTTGAACAGCGCGGGCGGGGTGAGGTGGTCGGACATGGGGTGAGCTCGTATATATGGTTTTGCGAATATACGGAAATCCATATGTTAAAGGCAAGCCGGTGGTGATTGGGGGCGGCTTTGCACTACAGTCGCCAAGCCGGTCGCCGGGACGGATTTTCCCGGCCAGAGATTTTCGAGGGAGGCGCTGGATGCGTTTATCGCGCATGCGCAACGTGATGGCCTGGACGCTGGTAGTGCTGTTGTTGATCATGGTGGTCTTGCTCGGCATTCGTATCGCCGGGCTGTCGGCGTTGCCCGAGCTGGAACCTTGGCACCGCCTGGTACCGCAGGAGCTGGAGGTCAGCGAGCTGGATGTGAGCGACTGGCAGGCCTACCTGGCTGCCGAGGCGGCCCTGTTCGAGCGCTTGCAGCGCGAGCTGATCGAGCCAGTCACGGTCTCCGGCAAGGCACCATACAGCCGTTACGCCAGTAATAGCCCGGTCTACCCCGGCAATCTGCCGCATGACTGGAACCGCTCCTTCGTCCTACAGCCGCAAGGCCCGGCGCGGGGTGTGGTGGTGTTGCTGCATGGCCTGACCGACTCGCCCTACAGCCTGCGCCATATTGCCCGGCACCTCAGCGAGCAGGGGCTGCTCGCCGTGGTGCCGCGTATGCCCGGCCACGGCACGGTGCCGGCGGCGCTCACCGATGCGCACTGGGAACAATGGCTGGCGGCCACGCGTCTGGCCGTGCGCGAGGCGCGGCGCCAGGTGCCGGACGAGCCGCTGTATCTACTCGGCTATTCCAATGGCGGCGCGCTGGCGCTGCGCTACAGTCTGGCTGCACTGGAGGACGAGCAACTGGCCATGCCGCAACGCCTGGTGCTGATTTCGCCGATGATCGGCGTCACCAGCTACGCCCGTTATGCCGGGCTGGCAGCCCTGCCGGCGTTGCTGCCGGCCTTCGCCAAGTCGGCCTGGATGAACGTGCTGCCGGAGTTCAACCCGTTCAAGTACAACTCCTTCCCGGTGCACGCGGCGCGGCAGACCTACGAGCTGACTCATGAGGTACAGAGCGCCTTCGACGCTGCCGAGGCCGATGGCCGTCTGTCACGACTGCCGCCGGTGCTGGCTTTCCAGTCGCTGGCCGACAGTACGGTGAGTACACCGGCCGTGGTGCGCCATTTGTTCGAGCGCCTGCCAGCTAATGGCAGCGAACTGGTGATCTTCGACATCAACCGCTCGCAGGCGGCCAGCTCGCTGCTGCGGGCGGACATGAGCGGCTTGCTGGAGACCTTGCTGCCACCGGCCCAGCGTGACTACGACCTGGCGGTGGTGGGCGTTGCACAGGGCGGTGGTCGTCAGGTCGAGGCGCGGCGAATCGCAGCCGGCGAGCGTGAGGCGCTGGTGACGCCATTGAATGTCGAGTACCCGAGCCAGCTGTTCTCGCTGTCACACGTTGCACTGCCGTTCCCCACGAACGATCCGCTGTATGGCAGCGAACCGACCTCCGCGGAGTTCTACGGCGTAGCCCTTGGCACGCTGGCACCGCGCGGTGAGCACGGCGTGTTGGTGGTGGGGCTCGATAGTTTGCAACGTATGACGTCCAACCCTTTCTACGCCTATTTGCGTGAGCGCATCGACGAAGACCTGTAGGTGGCTCGGTGCGCATGGCGTCCGACCGTAGGGTGCGCCGTGCGCACCGAGTGGTTTGAAGGGCTACAACCGGAAACGCCCGACCAGGCCATCGAGCTGGGTCGACAGCGCCTGCAAATCGCTGCTGGCCTGGTTGAGCTGATCGGCGATATGGGTGGTGCCGACGGTCAGCTCGTTGATGTCGACGATGTTGCGGTTGATGTCTTCCACCACGCTGGACTGTTCCTCGGTAGCGGTGGCGACCTGGATATTCTGGTCGCTGATCTGGCCGATATGGCTGTTGATCTGCTCCAGCGCCGCCGACGCCTTGCTCGCGTATTCCACCACCAGGGCGCTCTGCCGTTGCCCCTTGGCCATGGCCTCGACGGCCGAGCGTGATTCGTTCTGCAGGCGGTCGATGACCTGCTGGATTTCCTCGGTAGAGGCGCCGGAGCGGCTAGCCAGGGTGCGCACCTCGTCGGCCACCACGGCAAAGCCACGGCCCTGTTCGCCCGCGCGCGCCGCTTCGATGGCGGCGTTGAGGGCGAGCAGGTTGGTCTGCTCGGAAATGCTGCGAATGGTGTTGAGCGTGGTGCTGATGGCGTTGGTCTGCGCGGCCAGTGCCTCGATCACCTTGGCGGCTTGCTCCAGTTCGCCGTTGAGGGCGTCGACCTGGCGATGCGCCTGGCTGACCACGGCGCTGCCGTCGCTGGCATGCTGAGTCGCTTCGCGGGCTACTGCTGCGGCGTTCTCGGCGTTGCGCGCGATCTCGTTGACGGTCGAGCCCAGTTCGTTGATGGCGGTGGCCACCTGTACCGTGCGGTCGCTTTGTGCGGTGCAGTTGCTCTGGGTCAGGCGCGCGCGTTCGGCCACGTCGCGGGCCATGCCCGAGAGCTGGCGTGAGTTGTCGGCAAGTTCGCGCATGGCGCCGTGCACCTTGTCGATGAACTGGTTGAAGCTGCGCGCGATCTCGCTCAGCTCGTCCTGGCCGGGCAGGTCGATGCGGGTATCCAGGGCCAGGTTGTCGGCGGCCTGGCCCAGGCTGTTCTGCAGCACGCTGACGCGGCGGCGCAGCTGGATGACGATCAGCCAGGAAATGAGGACCGACACCAGCAGGCCAGTGACGATGATGGCGATCTGGCGAGTCAGGCCATCGTCGTAGCTTTTTGCGCTGTGCAGGTTCTGCTGCTCGGCCTGTTTGAGCAGGGCATCGAGCAGGTCATTGGCACCCTGGCGCATCACCCCGTAGGTTTTGGCGTACTGATCGCGATAGATCTGCTGCGCCTTGGCCATGTCACCCGCATCGAAGGCAGCGAGCATCGGGTTCAGTTCGTTGCTGACCATGGCTTCGAACTGATCGAGCAACTGCTGCGCCTGCGCCTTGCGCTCCGGGTTGACCTGGGCGGCCACGGCCTGACGCATCGCCTCGCGCATACCGGGCACGTCCTCGTTGCGGGCGTCCTGTACGCGCGACTTGACGCCGCGCTCGTCACGTAGCGGAGTTTCCTGCAGCAGCATCATGTCGAGCCCGACGCGCATGCGCGGGATACGCGAGGCCACCTCGGCCATGGCACGCATCGGCGCGGCAGTATTGAGATAGAGTACCTCTGTGTCTCGATGCATGCTCGACATGCTGCTCAGGCTGGTCAGCGCCACCAGCAGCAGGGCGATGCAGGGAATCGCCACCGCGATGATCAGGCGGGTTTTCAAAGAGAGGGCGTCGAGACGCATGGGAAGACTCCATTTCGAGATAGGGCGCAGGGCAATGCTCAGCCTATCGGGCCGATATTGCTGCTCCTGTATCGGCAGCGATGGCCTGATGCATGAGGGCAAAGACGACCGCTTTGACGAAAAGAAGTAGGCCGGCACAGCTGCCGGCGCAGAAGGGATGATGGCCGCCGGCGAGGTCGGCCATCAGGGGTCAGGCGTACAGCAGCGCCTCCAGGTCGCCACCACGTTCCAGTGCGGCGAGATCATCGAAACCACCGACATGCTGCTCGCCGATGAAGATCTGCGGCACGCTGCGGCGGTTGCTGCGTTGCAGCATTTCCGCCAGCCGCTGCGGCGAACTGCCCACGTCGATTTCCTCGTAGGTCACGCCCTTGCGCGTCAGTAGCTCCTTGGCGTTGACGCAGTAAGGGCAGTGCCCGGTGGTGTAGAGGGTAACGGCTTGCATGATGCACCTCCTGCGTTGTCAGACAGTCACTGGTGGAAAGTCGACAGCGGTTTCGGCCAGGTTGTTGAGGTAATTGGTCAGCGTCATCAGGGCAACGTTGGCCACCACTTCGACAATGGCGGCGTCACTCAGCCCGGCATCGCGGGCGGTCTGCAGCTGCGCATCGCTGAGGCGGCCGCTGCTCTCGATGATCTGCCTGGTCAGGCGCGCCACGGCATCGAACTCGCCATCACGGGCGCTGCGAATGTCCGCTGCGCTCAGGCCGGCCTTGCCGGCGAACAGGGTGTGCGCGGCCAGGCAGTATTCGCAGCCGTTGACCTGCGAGCTGGACAGCGCCACCACTTCGCGTGACTTGGCGTTCAGCGTGCCTTTGCCGAGCGCCTGGGACAGTGCCAGGTAGCCGCTCAGCGCGGCCGGGGCGTGGGCCAGGGTAGCGAAGGTGTTGGGGATGAAACCGAGGCCCTTGCGGATGCCTTCCAGTTGCGCCTGGGCGCCGGCAGCGGTTTGTTCGAATGGCAGTGCGGCGATACGAGTCATGGTGTTTCTCCAGTCTTGGGTGGGGAGCTTGTCGTTCAAGCCTGGAGCCATGCTAGTGAATCGACCTGGCTTTTCGGATTCAGATCGTCGATGTTATGCGACAGATCGTCCAATAGTGCGAGATGACCATGGATCGCCTGTCCAGCCTGCTGCATCACTTCAACCTGCACGCCAGCACCTTTCACCGGGGTGGCTTCTGCGGCACCAGCAGCCATGGCGAGCATGAGCCGCATGGCTACATTCACCTGCTGCGCGCCGGACGCATGAGCTTTCGCGAGGGCGATGGCCGCGAGCTGCGTCTGGAAGAGCCGAGCCTGATGCTGGTGGCCAGGCCGCGCCTGCACCAGATGACGGCCAGCGAGGCCGATGGTGCCGAACTGGTGTGTGCCACGCTGGCGTTCGACGGCGGTATCGACAATCCACTGTCGCGGTCGCTGCCCGGGGCCATCGTCAAACCGCTGCGCGAGTTGCCAAGTCTGAGTGGTTGCCTGGACTGGCTGTTCGCCGAGGCGGCAGGGGAGGATTGCGGGCGCGAACTGGTGCTCAACCGCCTGTTCGAGTTGATGGTGATCCAGTTGCTGCGGCACTTGATGAACAGTCGCGAGCTGGCCTCGGGGATGATGGCGGGCCTGGCCGAGCCACGCTTGGCGCGGGCGCTCAATCAACTGCACGAGAAGCCGCAGCATGGCTGGTCGGTGGCCGAGCTGGCGGCGCTGGCCGGTATGTCGCGCGCCAGTTTCGCCGCGCACTTTCACGATGTGGTCGGTGCGACACCGGCCGATTACCTGGTGGGCTGGCGCGTCAGCCTGGCGCAGAAGCGTTTGCGCGAGGGCCGGCCCATGGCGTTGATCGCTGACGAGGTCGGCTATGAAAGCCCTTCGGCCCTGGCCCGCGCGTTTCGCCGCAAGGTGGGAACGAGCCCCAGCGAATGGCTGCGCCAGGTCGTTCAATAGGCGAAGTGGGCGATGGCTTGCCTGACTCTGTTCAGCGCATCTTCCAGTTGCGCCAGGGTGACCGAGCCAAGGGCCAGGCGCAGCGCGTGAGGCACCTGCTCCGAGGTGCTGAACGGTTCGGCGGTGGACACGGCCACCTGCTCGCGCAGCAGGTGTGCCACGACCTGATCGGCGCGTACCTCGGCCGGTAACGGCAGCCAGAGGAAATAGCCGGCCTCATGGCCGATTGGTTGCAGGCCGGTCAGCACGCGCCGAGCCAGGGCTTGCCGGCAGCGGGCGTCCTCGCGCTTCTGCGCTTGCAAACGAGCCAGCGTGCCGTCTTCGATCCAGGCGCAGACCAGCGCCGTCATGATGCCCGGCGTGTTCCAGGTGCTGGCGCGGATGCTGCGCTCCAGCGCGGCGACCCAGGCGGCAGGCGCTGTCAGGTAGCCGATCCGTAGGCCGGTGGCGATGTTTTTGGAGAAGCCGGACACGTGCACCGTACGTTCCGGCGCCAGCGCGGCCAACGGCGCTGGCGCCGAGGTCGCCAGGAAGGCGTAGGCGGCATCCTCGATGATCAGCAGATCGTGCTCGCGGGCGATCTTGATCAGGCGCTCGCGCTGCGGCCGGTCGAGCACCCAGCCCAGTGGGTTGTGCAGGGTCGGCATGCTGTAGATCGCCCGTACCCGGCGCGTCCTGCACAGCGCCGCCAGGGCCTCGAAGTCGGGGCCGCTGGCGTCGCAGGGTACTGCCAGCAGTTCCAGGCCGCGCGCGGCAGCGGCCGCCTTGAAACCGGGGTAGGTGAGGGCGTCGACCGCGACCACGTCACCGGGTTTGAGCAGGGTCTGCAGGGTCAGCGCCAGGCCGTGCTGGGCTCCGTTGACGATCAGCACCTGTTGCGCCGTGACCGGGAGCCCCTGATCCGTCAGGTGCCTGGCCAGCAATGCCCGCTCGTGGGGGCGCCCGGCATGCGGTTGGTAGCGCAGCAGTGCTTCCAGATCACCGGACAATGCCAGCTGGCGCAGGGCCTGGCGTAGCAGGTCGGCCTGCCCCGGCAGCGCGGGGTAGTTGAAGTTGAGGTCGAGCATGCCGCCCTCGGTCTGCGGCTGGTCGATACCGTGACCGGGCGCCAGGCTGGTCTCGCGCACGAAGGTGCCGCGCCCGGTTTCGCCACTCACCAGGCCCATGGTGTGCAGCTCGGCGTAGACCCGTGACGCGGTGACCAGGGCGATGCCGTGCCGTGTGGCCAGTTCGCGGTGTGTGGGCAGGCGTGTGCCAGGCGCGAGCGTGCCGCAGCGGATGTCGGCGGCCAACTGATCGACCAGTTGCTTGTAGCGCGCGCGGGGCATGGGTTGTATCCATGACAATTATTTGATTGTCATGATCATTGCCTTGAAGCTGCGCGGCAACCCGTTTCATGACAGGAGCTGCCATGCACATCGCCATTCTGACCTTCGAAGGGTTCAACGAACTCGACTCGCTGATCGCTTATGCCATTCTCAACCGCATACGCCGGCCCGACTGGCGCGTCAGCATCGCCAGCCCTGCTGCGCGCGTGACGTCCATGAACGGGCTGGTGATCGATAGCCAAATCGACCTGCAGCAGGCCTGCGCGGCCGATGCAGTAATCGTCGGCAGTGGCATGCGCACCCGCGAGGTGGTGGCGGATGAAGCGCTGATGGCGCAACTACGCCTCGACCCGGCGCGCCAATTGTTGGCGGCGCAGTGTTCCGGCACCTTGGTACTGGCCAAGCTCGGCTTGCTCGACGGCGTCGCCGCCTGCACCGATCTGACCAGCAAGCCTTGGGTGCAGGAGGCAGGTGTGCAGGTGCTCGATCAGCCGCTGTTCGCCCGTGACAATGTCGCCACGGCAGGCGGTTGCCTGGCATCGACTTATCTCGCGGCGTGGGTCATCGCCCGTCTGCTCGGCCTCGACGAGGCGCGCCAGGCGCTGCATTACGCGGCTCCTGTGGGTGAGAAAGCGCAGTACCTGGCGGGAGCCATGGCAGCGATTGGTCCTTATCTCTAGGGTAGAGGCGAGACGGATTCGTGCCGTATGGGCGAGCTGTCGTACCATCGCGCATCGACCCCGCCACGAGCCTTCGCGCATGTTCGAAATCCAGTCCATCGACCCCGCCTACTATCGCCAGCAGACTCGCCGTAGCACCGCGCTGATCGCGGTCATCTTCGTGGCACTGGCCATGCTTTGCGCCACGCTGAGCACGCAGGCGTTCGGCACGCCCGGTGGCGACAACTTCAAGTGGAACCTGCTCGGTGTGGTGGCGGGGCTGGGCCTGAGCATCGCCCTGGTGCGCCAGCAACTCTGGTCACGGCCATTCATGGCGCCGGCCGTTTATGGCTGGCGACTCAAGCGCAGCCTGATGCGTGTCACCAACGTCATGCATCACGTCAAGGCGGGCGTGGCGCAGGGGGACGAAAGCGCGATGAAGCTGCTGCGCTTCTACCACCTGGGGGTGACCCAGATGCATCAGCTCGATGGCAACTCCAGCGAGCTGAGCCAGATGGTGCGCGAGATTGACAGCCATCGCGAGGCGATGGAGCAGCAGGGGTTGGACATCGAGCAGACGCGGCTCGATCTGGCCTGGCTGGAGCGAGTCAAAACGTTTAGCTGAACACTTCTTGTCGATCCAGGGTTGGAGTCACAATGACTTTAAGGTTGTCATTGTGACCTGATCTCCTTGTTGTCATTAGTACCTGTGTTTTCTTATCTATCTGTTTTTTATAGAGAAAATACATGGCACAAAATCTGACTATCTCCGGGTGCAATGCCCATTACAGGAGAAATCAGATGAAATTCATTGCCTTGCTTGCCCTTTCCCTCGGCCTTGCGGCCGCCAATGCTCTGCAGGCTGCCGAAGTGGTGGCCGAACGTGAAGAAAACTCGGTGGGTGCCGGTTTCGGTGGTTTGTCCGGCCTGATGCTGGGCGCCGCCGCGGGTGGCCCTGTCGGTGCGCTGGTTGGCGCCGCCGCCGGGCTCTGGTCTGGCGCGCAGGTGCAGGCTGCCACGGGCAATAGTGGCTCTGCCTATGTGGTGCGCCACGAAGACGGTCGTGAGCAGTGGGTGCGCTCGCCCAAGGAGCGTTTCGCGCTGGGCCAGCAGGTGGAGATGAACGGCATCCGCCTGCAGGCGCAGTAAGTCGATTTCAGTGCGGCTCGTGGAAGCCGCGGCACTCATGCTCTTTTTGCTTCGAGGAACTTCATGAATACGAATTTTCAGGGTCGTCTGGCTGTCGTCACCGGGGCCAGCTCGGGTATTGGTCTGGCTGTGTGTGATCTGTTGCTGCAGCGCGGCGCGCGCGTGCTGGCTTTTTCACGGCGTCTGGGCGCGTTGGAAGCGCTGCAGGTGTTGCATCCAGAACAGCTGCATTGGTGTGCGGGTGACGTCACCGATATCGACGCGCTGCATGGGCTGGCCGAGCGGGCGGGGCGGCTCGGTGCAGTCGACTATTTGGTGCCCAACGCCGGGATCGCGCGCTTGGCATCGGGCTGCGACATGCAGACGTTCGAGCAGCAGTGGCAGGTCAACGGCGCCGGTGCAATCAATACCTTTCAGGTGCTCAGGCCACATCTGGCGCGGCCTGCGTCGGTGGTGTTCATCAGTACCTTTCTGCGGCAACTGGGGTTTGCCGGGCTCGGCGGTTACATCGCCAGCAAGGCGGCGCTCTCGGCGCTGGTACGTAGCCTGGCGCTGGAACATGCCGGCGAAGGGCTGCGGCTCAATCTGGTTTCACCGGGGCCGACGGCGACACCGATCTGGAACAGTCTGGGCCTGGCCGACGATGCCTTGGCGGGCGTTGCCAGTGAGGTTGGCAAGCGCCTGGTCGACGGCGAGTTCCTCGATCCGCAGGCGATTGCCGAGGTGGTGCTGTTCCAGCTGAGCAATGGTGCACGCGGCGTCCACGGCCAGGATTGGGTGGTGGACAAAGGTTATACCCTGCAATAAGTGGCGTCGGGGTGGCAGGGCTGCCGCCCCGATTCGGCGACATATCCACTGACATTTAGCGTGATGCATGTCCGCCGCTTAAAGGTTTTTGAAAGGTTCGCCTCTTAGCCTCCGCACGCGCTTTTCGCGTGCTTTACAAGAAAAAGAGGAGAAAGCGGTTTGTTGACCCTGATTGGCCTGTTGACCATCTGCAGCCTGGTTGTGCTGCTGCTTATCGGGCGCATGTCGCCTGTTCTGCCATTGATCGTGGTGCCGCTGCTGGGCGCTCTGGCCGCGGGCTTTGGCCCGGAGGCGATTTCCGGTTTCTTCACCGATGGCATCGGCCGCGTGACGGCGATTGCCACCATGTTCGTGTTTGCCATCACCTTTTTCGGCGTGCTGCAGGACACCGGGCTGTTCCGTCCGTTGATCGGTGGCATGGTGCGACTGACTCGCGGCAATGTGATCGCGGTGACCGTGGCCACCGCCGTGATTGGCATGCTGGCGCACCTCGATGGTGCCGGTGCTACCACTTTCTTGCTCACCGTTCCCGCCTTGCTGCCGCTGTACAAGCAATTGCGCATGAGCCCTTATCTGATGCTGCTGTTGCTGGCGCTCGGTGCCGGCATCTTCAACATGCTGCCCTGGGCCGGTCCGCTGGGCCGCGCTTCGGCTGTGACCGGTATCGAGGTCACCGAACTGTGGCGTCCGTTGATCACCATTCAGGGCATTGGCGTGGTGCTGCTGGTTGCGCTGGCGGCGCTGCTGGGCTGGCGTGAGCAGCGTCGTATCGCTGCCGGCAAGGCTGACGACGAGGGCGTGTTGGTGGAAACCAGCAGCGATCTGCACGAGCCGAGCGCCGAGGAACTCGCGCTGGAGCGCCCGCGTCTGCTCTGGGCCAACGCCGCGCTGTTCCTGGGTGTGCTGGTCTCGCTGTTCTCTGGCGTACTGCCGGCCGGCTATATCTTCATGATCGGCCTGTGCCTGGCGCTGCTGATCAACTATCCGGGCGGCAAGGCGCAGATGCAACGTATCTCCGCCCACGCTCCCGCTGCGCTGAGCATGGGCATGATCATCCTGGCGGCGGGCTCGATGCTCGGCATCTTCACCGGTACCGGCATGCTCACTTCCATCGCCCAGGACCTGGCGCAGGTGCTGCCGGCACCGCTGGTGGGGCAGATGCATATCGTGCTCGGCCTGTTTGGCTTGCCAATGGAGCTGATGCTGAGCACCGACGCCTACTACTTCGGCCTGCTGCCGGTGACGTTGGAAGTGGTCGGCGCCCAGGGTGTCGAGCCGGCCAGCGTGGTCTATGCGCTGACCATCGGCAACATCATCGGCACTTTCATCAGCCCGTTCTCGCCGGCGCTGTGGCTGGCGCTGGGGCTGGCCGGACTGGATCTGGGCCGGCACATCCGTTACTCGCTGTGGTGGATGTGGGGCTTCTCGCTGGTGCTGTTCGGCGCGGCCTGGGCACTCGGGTTGTTCTAGACCCAGCTCCGTCTGCAGTAAATCTAACGCCCGGGCTTGCCCGGGCGTTTTGCATCTGGACGTCGTGCTTAGCTGATTTCCACCTGATAGCGGAAGTTCTCCGCCGCAGCGCGTGACAGGCGATATTCCAGTGGCGTGCGGTCGTAGCCCAGTGCGGTGCGTTCGATGATCACACTCGGGCTGGCCTCGGCCACACCCAGCACGGCAGCGAGCTCGGCATCGGCGGCGGAGACGGTGAGGGTTTCCTGGGCCGAGGCGATGCGCTGGCCGCAGTGCTGCTCGTAGAAGGGGTAGAGCAATTGCGGGAAGTCGTCGGCGGCGATGTCCAGCAGGGCGCCGAAGCGTGAAACCGGCAGCCAGATACGTTCATGGAACAGCGGGCGACCGTCGATCAGGCGCAGGCGCTGGAGGAAGACGCAGGGATCGCCTTCGCCCAGTTTCAGAGCCTGACTGACGGCGGCGTCGGCAGGTACCTGGCGGCAGTCGAGGATGCGACTCTGCGGCACTTGAGACTGGCCACTGGCGCTGACCTGGCGGAAGAAGCGAAACAGCGAGCCGTCGAAGTTCGGCCGTCGCACGAAGGTGCCTCGCCCTTGGGCGCGCAGCAGCAGGCCTTCCGTGACCAGGGTTTCCACCGCCTTGCGCACCGTGCCGACAGCCACGCCGTAGTGGCGGGTCAACTCCGCTTCGGTGGGGATAGCCTCACCCGGCAGCCATTCTCCTGCGGCAATTTTTCCCAGCATTTCGTCGCGTAGCCGCTGATACAGCGGCAGGCGTTCGTCCTGTCCCAGAGCCGTGGTGCTCATAAACCTCACATCCGCAATTCGACCGGCCGTCACTTTACCACTGGCTTGCAGATTGACAGCACTCGATCTCTGTAGATACAGTCATCTAATCATATATATGAATATATGACTTACAAGAAGGAGTCGCTCGTACCGGCGGCTCGTACAAGAATCGACAGAGGTATCGCTTCGTGACGCCCATGCCTTATGCCGCTATCACCGGCATCGACACCCACGCGCACATCTTTCGCCAGGACCTGCCCATGGTTCCCGGGCGCCGCTACAGCCCCAGCTATGACGCCACCGTGGAGCAGTACCTGGCTCATCTGGATGCAGGCGGGCTGTCCCATGGCGTACTGATCCAGCCCAGCTTTCTTGGCACCGACAACCACTACATGCTTGAGGCGCTACAGCGCTTCCCGGGGCGCCTGCGTGGCGTGGCGGTGGTCGATGCGCAGGTCAGCGACGTCGAGCTGGACGAGCTGGCCGTCGCAGGCGTGGTGGGGATACGCCTTAACTTGATCGGCAAGGCACTGGAGGATTACGCCAGCCCCGCCTGGAGTCGTCTGCTCCGTCGCCTGGCGCGACGCGGCTGGCAGGTGGAGATCCAGCGTGGCTTCGGTGATCTGGCGCTGATCGTACCGGCGATTCTTGAATCCGGGGTCACCGTGGTGATCGATCACTTCGGTCTGCCGGCCGCGAGCGTGCAGCTGGACGCTGCGCAGCATGAGGTCTTCTTCGACCTGCTCGGCCAGGCGCCGGTGTGGATCAAGCTTTCCGCGGCCTACCGCAGCCAATCCGATCTGCCCCGCGCCCAGGCCATCGAAGCGCGCCTGCGCGAGGCCTGCGGCGGCGTGGGACGGTTCGTCTGGGGCAGTGATTGGCCCAACACCCAGTTCGAGTCGCAGACCCGCTACGATCAGCAACTAGCGCTGCTCGAGGCCCTGCTGCCCAACCCCGAGGAGCGCCGCCGCGTTCTGGTGGAGAACCCTGCAACCCTGTTCGGTTTCGCCTCGGCGTAACCACTGCTCACATCAGAACAACAAAAGGAGTCAAACCATGATGAGCTTGCTCGTCGTCGCCGCGATCGTCCTCGCTGTCGCACTGGGGTACACCACCAAGATCAATATCGGCCTGTTCGCCATTGCCTTCGCCTACCTGCTGGGCTGCTTCGGCATGGGCATGAGCCCGGGCGACATCATCAACATGTGGCCGCTGAAGATCTTCTTCGTGATCTTCTCGGTCTGCCTGTTCTACAGCTTCGCCACTGTCAACGGCACCCTGGAAAAACTCGCCGGGCACCTGCTGTATCGCTGCCGTGGCGTGCCGCACCTGTTGCCCTACGCAATCTTCGTCACCGGTAGCGTTATTTCCGGCATGGGTGCCGGTTACTACACCGTGCTGGCCTTCATGGCCCCGCTGACCCTGCTGCTGTGCCAGCGTACCGGCATGAGCCTGATTCTCGGCGGCATGGCGGTGAACTACGGCGCGCTGGCCGGGGCGAACTTCGTTTCCAGCCAGAGCGGCATCATCTTCCGCGGCCTGATGACCAGCGCCGGCATGCCCGAGAGCGAGGCCTTCGTCAATGCCCTGGCGATCTTCGCTAGCACGGCGATCATCCCGGTGCTGGTGATTTCCGCGTTCGTCTTCCTCGGCGGCCATGGCCGCAACCTGAAGAATGCGGTGATCAACGCCGACCTGCCGGAGGCCTTCAACCGCGAGCAGAAACTGACCCTGCTGCTGACCGTGCTGATGATGGTGCTGGTGCTCGCTGCGCCCCTGGCCATGCTGGCGTTCCCGGGCAACACCACGATCAAGTTCATCAACAGCAAGGTGGACATCGGCCTGATCGCCAGCGTGTTCTCGGTAATCGCGCTGCTGCTCAAACTGGGTGACGAGCGCAAGGCCATCGCCTCCGTACCCTGGGCCACGCTGATCATGATCTGCGGTGTTGGCATGCTGATTACCGTCGCAATCAAGGCCGGCACCATCGATGCCCTGGCGTCCTGGATCAGTGGCAACATCCCGCCCTTGATGATTCCGGTGGCCTTTGGCGTGGTCGCGGCGCTGATGTCGATCTTCGCCAGCACGCTCGGTGTAGTGACGCCGGCACTGTTCCCCATGGTGCTGCCGTTGTCGGCGTCGATGTCGATCGATCCAATGATCCTCTTCATCGCCATCGTGGTCGGTGCTCAGGCTACCTCGATCTCGCCGTTCTCCTCCGGCGGTAGCCTGCTGCTGGGTTCCTGCACGGACGACAAGGTGCGCTCGACCCTATTCTCGCAGCTGCTGCTGCGCGCCGCGCCCATTGGCTTCGTTGCGGCGATGTTGTTCAACCTGGCGCTGACTTTCCTGTTCTGATGAGAAAAGGTTCTTTGCATAGTTTGGGGAAAGTGCGAGTTGATACTGGACTGGTAATTAAGTGTTAGCTGTCGATGACTTGGCACTATCCATTAGCACGTCGCCTGGTCTGATGGGTTTCGCCCCTTACGGGCGAGTCACTTTCTCTTGCTTGCCCAAGAGAAAGTAACCAAAGAGAAGGGCACCCCACCATCCGGCCCCGGCTTCGCCGGGGTTCCCTCGCTCCATCACCACTCCAGGGGCACGACCGGATGCGGCCCACCGACGAAGGGCCATCCCTGGCCCATCGCAGCTCTCGCGACATCCATGTCGCTCAACCCCTTCCACGGTGATTCCACTCGGCCTCCTGAAGGGGACTTGGGCGTCGCCTGCGTGATCGCGCTTCAAGAGCAAAAGCCAAACGCTACCTACTTTGATCTTCCGAAAATTTCGCAAGCTCGCGGCCCGGTCCCCCTTCAGGAGGCCGAGTGGAGGTGTTGCATAGGGGAGTGAGCCGCATGGATGCGGCGAAATACCGATGGCGGCCCCGCTTAATGGGCCAGGGATGGCCCATGTAAGCCGGCCCCCGGAGCAGCGCCGGAGCGAGGAAACGCAGCGAAGCGAAGTAACAGCCGGAGGCTGGCCCGCAGGGTGAGCGCAGCGAATCAAGTTTCGCGTAGCGAAACCCGGATGTCGGGGTGCCCTTCTTTGGCACACCTTTCTTGGGCAAGCAAGAAAGGTGTGGCGCCCGTAAGGGGCGCAACCCAAACGCTCAGCACACGCGGTAACGGATAGTGCTAAGTCAGTAAGCGATACGCACACAAATTTGCCAGCCCGGTGTCATGCGTATCACCCGCGAGAATGCTCAGAACCTGAAAAAGCCCCGGCATCGCGTGATGCCGAGGCTTGCTTCACTTCAGCGGGTATCGCTATTTCAGTCGATAACGCGCTAGCTCATCCTGGTTCAGCAGGCGCAAGCGACCTGGCGGGGCCTGGTAGATCGCTTCGGCCAGGCTTACGTCGACGCCCATGTCACGAAAGTACTTGGCCGGGCTGAATGGCTGGCTGCCATGGGCGGCCTGCGCCAGTGCCGAGTCACCGGCGGGGAAGGGCGGGCGGCGCAGGGCGACGTGGCCGTTGACCGTGCGTTTGCTGCCAGCCGCCAGCAGGTAGATGCAACTGCCCTGGCACATGCCGCCGGAAGGCACCAGCGCCTCGAAGTCGGTTTCGCGCAGCAGGCGGCCCATGCGGATGGCTTCCGGCGCGCTACCGCCGATGCTGTCGAGCAGCACGATCTTGCGCGTGTACTGGCCGGGATTGGCGCGCAAACCCTGTAGCAGTTTCTCGTAGTCGCCAGGAACGATCTCTTCGGAAATCTTCGCCGCCAGCATGCCGGCATTGGCCTCGACTTCCACTTGGGCGTGGGCGGTCAGAGCGGTGAACAGGGTGGTGCCGATCAGGGCGAATCGTAAACGCTGGGCAATCATCGGGCGGGTTACAGGGCAGTGGCTCGGGAGGTAGACGATACCTGCCGGCGCACCATCTCGCATCTGTCAGATTGCAGCGTTGTTGCGCTGCACCTTCCACGCCCAGGCGAACAGCAGCAGGCCGCCGATGGCCGTGGCCGCGCCGATATAGCCGGTGACCGTCCAGCCCATGCCGGCGCTGATGGCCAGGCCGCCGAGCCATGGGCCAAGGGCGTTGGCGACGTTGAAGGCGGCGTGATTGGAGGCGGCCGCCAGGGTCTGCGCGCCGGTGGCGACGTCCATCAGGTGAGTCTGCAGCGCCGGACCGAGGGCGATCATGGTGCCCAGGGCGAAGATCGCCGGCAGGATCGTCCACAGGCTGTGCGCAGCGAACGGGAAGGCCAGCAGCACCAGCGTGCTCCAGGCCAGGATCCAGGCCACGGCGCGCAGACGCAGGCGGTCGAACAGCCAGCCGCCGACACTATTACCGACAATGCAACCGGCGCCGAACACGCCCATGGCCAGGGGAATCCAGCCTGGGCCGACCTGGGTGACATGAAGCAGGGTCGGCGCCATGTAGCTGAACACGCAGAACATTCCGGCAAAACCGATCGAGCCGATGCCCAGGGCCAGCCAGATCGGTGCGCGGTTGAAGGCACGCAGCTCGCCCGATGGGCTGCTGCGCTGCTCGTGCGGGTCGGCCGGGAGGAAGATCGCCACCATGGCGATGGTGGTAATGGCGATGATGCCGACCAAGGCGAAGGCGTAGCGCCAGCTCATGAACTGGCCGAGCCAGGTGGCCAGCGGGTTGCCGATCAGGATGGCCACGGTAAGGCCAGCCAATACCCGGCTCACCGCCTTGGCGCGTTTGTGCGGTGGCGCCATAGAGGCAGCGACGAGCATGGCGATGCCGAAATAGGCGCCGTGCGGCAGGCCAGCGATAAAGCGGAAGATCAGTAGCGGCTCGTAGCTCGGCGCCAGGGCGCTGGCGAAGTTGCCGAGGGCGAAGCAGCCCATCAGCAGCAGAAGCAGGATGCGCCGTGGCAGACGTGCGCCGAGCAAGGCCAGCACCGGTGCACCGACCACCACGCCGAGGGCATAGGCGCTGATCACGTGGCCGACTTGCGGCTCGCTGACACCAAGGTCGGCGGCGACATTGGGCATCAGGCCCATGATGGCGAACTCGCCGGTGCCGATGGCGAAGCCGCCGAGGGCCAGGGCGAGTTGAATGAGAAGGATCGCGCCCGGCGACAGACTCGTCGCGGCGTCGGATGCAGAACTGTTCATGAGTGACCTGGAAGGGGTGAAAGCAAGCGCGCGATTATAATCTCCCAGCGCTTTGCTTGGGTATTGGCGGCCGCTCTATTTCGGGCTTTGAGACGAATGGTCCAGAGCGTTCATGGCTTTCACGTAGTCGACAAAGGCGCGTAGCGGCGCCGGCACGTGACGTCTGCTGTGGTAGTAAAGAAACGGGCCGTTGAAGTGTTGCCACCAGTCCTGCATGAAGGGTTGCAACTGGCCGCTGGCGAGGTGCGCCGCGATGTATTCCTCGAAGGTGTAGAGAATGCCGTGGCCGGCACAGGCCGCGGCGATCAGCAGGTCCTGCGAGGAGCTGACCAGCCGGCCCTCGGGGGTGATGCGTAAGGTGCGGCCGTCCTGCTCGAACTCCCATACGCCGAGCTTGCCGCTGGCGAAGCGATAGCCGAGCAAACGATGCTCGCTCAGTTCGCTGGGGTGTTGCGGCGTGCCGTGGCGCTGCAGGTAGCTAGGCGCCGCGACGGCCATGAAACACTGCCGGCGCGGCCCGATGGGGATGGCAATCATGTCCTTGGCCAGGCTTTCTTCGTAGCGAATGCCGGCGTCGTAACCGGAGCCGATCACGTCGATGAAGGTGTTGTCCATGTTCACCTCCAGCGCGATGCCGGGATAGCGAGCGAGAAAGCCATCGAGCAGTTGCGGCAGGATGTGCCGCGCGATCACGCCGGGCACATGCAGGCGCAGCGAGCCAATCGGGTTCTGCGGATCTTCCTGCAAGTCGTTGAGTGCGGCGTTGATCTCATCCAGTGCCGGGCGCAGGCGCTCCAGCAAGCGTGCGCCGATTTCTGTCGGGGTCAGGCCGCGTGTGGTGCGATTGAGCAGACGCATGCCCAGCTCCTTCTCCAGGCGGCGCACGCAATCGCTCAGCGACGAGGCCGACATGCCGCGGCGTTGCGCCGCGACGCGAAAGCCACCGGCCTCGACCACGGCAGCGAACAGGGCGATGTCGGATAGGTTGGGTTGGCGCATGGGCGTCGGCTGGCTGATTGCGAAGGAGTCGATAATGCGGCGCTGCGGCCGCTTTGCCAATCCTGAGGGGCACTTGCTGGGATGTGGCCGGATGAAATCCGGGAATCTGTAGCAATGGCCCCGGATTGCATCCGGGCCACGGTTCGCGCCTTTGAAACACCAGGTAACTGTCCGCCTGACCGTATGCGTTGTTCGGTTTTGGCCGGCTTATCGTACGCGGCATCTGCCCGCACTCTATGTCCTGTGCGTGCGCCGGCTCTGGCGCATCGAGTCAACGGACACGAGGAATCAGCCGATGAACAAGAAGAGTGCTGTGGGGTTAGGCCATACACGTCGTGACGCCCTGAAACTGTTCGGTATGGTAAGCGGTGGTCTTGCCCTGCACGGGGTGTTGGGCGGCGTGCCGACATTCGCCTGGGCCAGTACCGCACCAGGGTGGCAGGCGAGCGAAATGCCATCGCTGATTGGCAAGCGCATGCTGGTCACCGGCGGCAGCAGCGGTATGGGTTTCGAGGATGCCCTGGCCCTGAGCCGGGCGGGGGCGCAGGTGATCATTGCCGCACGCAATGGGCAGCGTGGTGCCGAGAGCATCGAGCGCATCCGCGCACAGGTGCCGGACGCGCGTCTGCGTTTCGAACAGTTGGATCTGGCCGATCTGTCTTCGGTGCGCAGCCTGGCTCAGCGCCTGAATGCCGAAGGCGAGGTGCTGGACGTGCTGATCAACAACGCCGCGATCATGGCGCCGCCGCAGCGCGGCGTGTCCCGCGATGGCTTCGAGATGCAGCTGGCGACCAACTTTCTCGGTCATTTCGCTCTGACCGGTTTGCTCCTGCCGTCGTTGCGCAAGTCGTCCGACCCGCGCGTGGTGACCCTGGCGAGCATCGCCGTGAACCGCGGCAGTATCAATTTCGATGACCTGCAGTCGCAGAGCAACTACAACCCCTATGTCGCCTATGCCCAGTCGAAGCTGGCCTGTCTGATGATGGCCTTCGAGTTGCAGCGGCGCAGTTTGGCCAATGACTGGGGCATTCGCAGCGTGGCCGCGCATCCTGGCGTGGCTGTCACCGAACTGGTCGAGCGCGGGCCTGGACTGGAAAGCGAGTTCGCTCAGCAGTGGGCGAAGGATCGAGACGTCTATCACTCGGCGGCGCAAGGCGCGCTGTCATCGCTGTTCGCGGCGACGGCGGCTGAGGCCGAGGGCGGTCGTTATTACGGCCCGACCGGCGAAGAGGAAAAACGCGGCCCACTGGGCTTGGCCAAGGTGCCGGAGGCGGCGACGGATGCTGATGACGGCGCGCGCCTGTGGTCGGTGGCCGAGCGCCTGACTGGCGTCAGATACGGCTGAGTCATCCCGGCGCGCCTCGTTCAAGGAGTTTCGCATGTCATCGTCAACGATGGCGCAGCGCGTGGCCGTGGCCATCAACGCGCAGCGCAACGAGCTGTGGCCGGCGCTGGCCGGTTTTGCCCTGTTCTTCTGCCTGTTCTCCGGTTACTTCATGCTGCGCCCGATCCGCGAGGCCATGGGCATCGTCTCCGGCGTGGAGAACCTGCAATGGCTGTTCACCGCCACCTTCGTGGTGATGCTGATCGCGGTGCCCTTGTTCGCCTGGCTCAGCTCGCGGGTGCCGCGGATTCATTTCATCGACTGGGTGTACGGCTTCTTCACCCTCAACCTGGCGTTGTTCGCCCTGTTGTTCTTCAGCGCTGATGAGAGTGTATGGCTGGCGCGCAGCTTCTACGTGTGGATTTCGGTCTACAACCTGTTCGTCGTCTCGGTGGCCTGGAGCCTGATGGCTGACGTGTTCGACAGTGAGCAGGCCAAGCGTTTGTTCGCCTTCATCGCCGCAGGTGCCAGTGTCGGCGGGTTGGCCGGGCCTGCGCTGAGTGCACTGTTGATCGGCATTCTTGGTCAGGCCGGGTTGATTCTGTTGGCCGCTGTATTGCTGGCCGTCGCGCTATCGCTCAAGCAGGTATTGATGCGCTGGCGCGAGCAGGGTGGTGCCGGGCGCGCTGGTGCGGTTCAGGCCGAGAGCCCACGTAGGCCGGTGCCGGGTAATCCGTTCAGCGGTTTGACCCGCGTGCTGGCCTCGCCCTACCTGCTGGGTATCGCCGGGTTTGTGATCCTGTTGGCCACGGCCAGTACCTTCCTCTACTTCGAGCAGGCGCGCCTGGTGGCCGAGCTGTTCCCACAGCGTGCCGATCAGGTGCGGGTATTCGGGGTGATCGATTTCGTGGTGCAGGCCGGCGCGTTGATTGCCCAGCTGTTCATCACCGGTCGTATCGCGCGGCGTATGGGCGTGCGGGTGTTGCTGGCCTGTGTGCCGCTGCTGGTGTGTGTCGGTTTCATCGGCCTGGCGTTGATGCCGACCTTCGCCATGCTGGCAGCGCTGATGATCGTGCGGCGCATCGGTGAGTACGCCTTCGTGCGGCCAGGGCGGGAAATGCTCTTCGCACCGCTGGACGCCGAGAGCAAGTACAAGGCGAAGAACTTCATCGACACCGTGGTCTATCGCGCGGGCGATGCCATGAGTGGTTGGCTCAAAAGCCTGCTCGACATGCTGGCTCAGGGCGCCTGGCTGGTGGCGTTGGTCGGTGCGGCCAGTGCGGCGCTATGGGGATTGCTCGGCTGGTACTTGGGGGCACAGGCCGATCAGCGCAGCGCTGAGCAAAAGTTGGTAGAGACTCGTTGAGTCAGCCCAATCGAGAGGTGCAGTGTTGCGGGAGTCGGCAGCCGACTCCCGCAACCGCATCAGCTACGCGCCGGAATGTTCAGGCCGCGCTGTACCGCCGGGCGGGCGAGGAAGGCGTCGAGCACGCGGCGCACGTTGGTGAAGCGCTCGAGCTGCACCAGATCACCGGCCTCGTAGAAATCCGCCAGGGTACGAATCCAGGGGAATACGGCGATGTCGGCGATGCTGTATTCGCCAGCGATCCAGTCACGGCCTTGCAGGTGTTGGTCGAGTACGCCCAGCAGGCGTGCCGATTCAGCGGCGTAACGGTCACGTGGACGCTTGTCTTCAAACTGGCTGCCGGCGAATTTGACGAAGAAACCGAGCTGGCCAAACATCGGCCCCAGGCCGCCCATCTGCCACATCAGCCATTGAATCGTCTCGTAGCGGGCAGCAGCGTCCTGCGGCAGCAGCTTGCCGGTCTTTTCCGCGAGGTAGATCAGGATCGCGCCGGACTCGAACAGCGGCAGCGGGTGGCCATTCGGCCCGTCGGGATCGAGGATCGCCGGAATCTTGTTGTTCGGCGCCAGTGAAAGGAACTCGGGGCTGAACTGGTCGTTGCTGCCAAAGTCGACCAGGTGAGGCTCGTAAGGCAGGCCGATTTCTTCCAGCATGATCGAGACCTTGACCCCATTGGGTGTGGGCAGCGAGTAGAGCTGCAGACGCTCGGGGTGCTGGGCAGGCCATTTGCGGGTGATGTGGAAAGGGCTGAGGTCGGTCATGTGGGTTCCAGGTCGAAGGGGTCTAAGAGCCTGTTCACGATCTGCTGCGCGTCGGCGCTACTGCGTTAAAAACAAGCTCGGAATGCTCATTTACCATTCGTAAACTGCGCTTCCTCGCTTGTTTTTGCCTTGTATCGCTCTAGCTCGCGAGATCCTGAACAGCCTCTACGAAAGGGGCGATCAAAACACGAGTGACTGTGGTGAAGGAAATCGATCCAGCTGCTAGTAGTCATCGACTCGAGCAATCCTGCCTGGTTCCCTGCGTGCGAGCGAGGCGGTATGGTGCGGGTTTTCATCCACCCGGCACGGAGCCCATCGGCATGAGCCTGCA